>Ga0189278_10202_pt1 | contig 42487 bp, 46 predicted proteins | sample N26A9minimetaG_FD_130326 | JGI IMG/M metagenome (GOLD analysis project Ga0189278, IMG submission 130326) | Marine microbial communities from the Costa Rica Dome - N26 A9 mini metaG | ecosystem: Environmental > Aquatic > Marine > Oceanic > Photic zone | place: Costa Rica: the Eastern Pacific...
CGGGCGCTTTCTCACCGTATTGCGGTTCATCATCCCCACGCCAAAGATTAGAAATAAAGTGGCACCCACGGACGTTCCGCTGCCCACCCGCGGTCAGGCGCTGCCCTGTGTGGTTAAGTCACTCCGGACTCTTTCCGGTCCTTCGCTGCGACGCGTGTGAAGGTCAGGTGAGCGGAACAATGCTGCCGTGTGTCACTGGCACCCAGGCCCGGAACACGCCGAAGGCGCCCGGCCCCTGCCCCGTCCTTCGGACGTAGCGCCGCGCTCCGGGTCAGCGATGTGACGCAAAAGCCGGTTTTGCCTGGCACCTGACACTTGTGTCACTTTTGACCCGGAATGAGCAGGCTGGAATCCCCGTAGGAGAAGAACCGGTATTCTTGCGCGATTGCATGGTCATAGATGTCACGGATCGCCTGCGGCCCCATCAGCGCGGAGACCAGCATCATCAGGGTGGATTTCGGCAAATGGAAATTCGTCATCAGCGCATCCGCGACGTGAAAGCGAAAGCCCGGCGTGATGAAGATGTCGGTGTCGCCCTCCCAGGGCCTGATCTCCCCCTCCCGCGCCGCGGTCTCGATCAGCCGCAGGGCGGTTGTCCCCACCGGGATCACCCGGCCACCTGCCGCCTTTGTTGCGGCAATCTCCGATGCGGCCTCGGCGCTGACCTGTCCCCATTCGGCATGCATCTTGTGCCGGGTGATGTCATCCACCTTGACCGGCAGGAAGGTGCCCGCACCCACATGCAGCGTCACATGGGAAAAGCTGACACCCCTTTCCGCCAGGGCCTCCAGCAGCGGCGCGTCGAAATGCAGCGATGCCGTGGGGGCCGCGACCGCCCCGGCATGACGCGCCCAGATGGTCTGGTAATCCGTCCGGTCGCGGGCATCTGCGGGGCGTTTCGCCGCGATATAGGGCGGCAGCGGCATCGCCCCCGCCGCGTTCAGCGCCGCGTCGAAATCCGCGCCCTTGCAGTTGAAGCGCAGATGGCCCTGCCCCTCGGCCACCGCTTCCAGCGTCGCATGAAGCTCCGGGCTGAAATCCACCCGCTCGCCCACCTTGAGCTTGCGCAGCGGCTTGATCAGCGCGGCCCATGTACCATCGGCGCGCGGCTCCAGCAGGGTGGCCTCGATCCGGGCGGTGACCTGGCCCTGCGCCGATTGGCGCAGCCGGACCCCGGACAGCCGCGCCGGGATCACACGGGTATCGTTCAGCACCAGCCGGTCGCCCGGGCGCAGCCAGTTGGTCAGGTCGGTCACCCGGCAATCGTGCAGCGCAGCCCCATCGGCCACCAGCAGACGCGCCGAAGACCGCGGCACGGCGGGCCGGGTCGCGATCAATGCCTCGGGCAGGTCGAAATCGAAATCTGACAGTTTCATGGTGCGCCTTTTTCCGGGCCATCTAGCGTCCCGGCGTGCGCCGGACAACGGGTTTTTGCGGCGGCGGTTGCGCTCCCGGTGCCTGCGGCACCTTGGGCGGCGGGCGGCGAAAGATCTCGCGGAACATGCCGGGCGTCAGCGCCGACAGCGGATTGACCCCGACACTGGGCTGTCTGGCCGGGCCCTTGAGCGTATAGTTGAACCCGATCAGCCCCTCGCCCTTGCGGGTCAGCACCGACCCGATACCGTTGAGCAGATAGACCGGGGTGATCACCCCCTGCATGTCGATCACGCCGGAATCGAGCGCATAGATCCCGTCCATCGACAGGCCCATCGACGCGCCGACGGCGCTGGCTTCGGTCAGGGTCAGCCGCTTTGGCGTCAGGCGGAACCTGCCCTCGACCTGATCGAAATAGATGCCGTCCCCGTTCAGCTCGTTGATCAGCCCCACCACGGAGATCGAGTTCAGCAGCGCCGCGATGCCCGGCGCATCCTTGACCCGCACATCCGTGACTTCAAGGGTGCCGTCAAAGGCCCCGCCGGTCCCTACCGGCAGCAGCGTCAGCGACAATTGCCCGCCCACCACCTGCCGCAGCAACCCGGCGGCGCGCAACACTCCGCCCGCATCCGCCGATATCAGCCGCACGGCGGAACGTCCGTTCTGCGGCACGATCCGCCCCTCGACCGGGGTGCCGCCGTTCAGCCGGGCCTGGAAGGAACCGTCCAGCCCCCCCGCCGTGGCAAAATTGCCGCGCAGGTCGGTCAGGGCGATGGTATCGGTGATCTGCAACCGGTCCAGCCGGACCTGCATCGGCGGGCCGGGCGGGCCGCTGGCCTGTGCCCCGCCGCCGCCGCCACTGCCCAGATCGGCCTGCCGCATGTCCAGCACACCGCCGCGCAGCACCACCTGCACCGGCTTGCCCGCGCCCTGCCCGACGATATCCACCGCCGCATCCAGCCATTCCCCCGCGCGCAGCCTGTCAAAGCTCAGCCGGTCCAGCGCCCCGCCTTCGCGCAACCGCACCGCGCCCTCGGCACTCAGGCCGGGGCCGGAAATCGCCAGACGGTCCACGCGCGGCGTGGCACCCAACTGCCCGGTCACGCGCAGCTTTCCGGCGCTGGCCGGAGGTTTGGCCCAGTTCAGCTGCGGCACCGACAGGCGCAGCCCCCGCAGATCGGATTGCAGATCGAACTCCGGCGCGCGGCCCTTCGGCAGGTCCACCTCCAGTTGCGCCTTTGTCTGCCCCGCGACAGTCCCGGGCGGCAGGGCGATCCCGAAGGCGTCCAGCGCCGCCTGATCCAGGCTGACCTCCGCGCGCAGCCCGGCTGTCCCCGGCGCCTCTTCCGTTGCCGGCCCCGCCCCTATGGGCAGCACGAAACTGCCGTCAAAGCCTGCGCCGTCCAGTTCTCCCGCGCCGGTCAGGATCACCCGGTCATTGTCCACCACCACGTCGATTTCGGGGGCCGACAGCGCGCGACCTTTGACCAGAACGCTGCTGCTGACATCGCGCAGTTTGCCCGACACGTCGAAGACCACCTTGTCCTTGCTGCCTTTCTTGAGCGGCAGGGCGATCTGACCGCTCAGCGCGGCGCGCCCGCCCGCCAGATCGACCGGCAGATTGGCCTTGTCCATCACGTTCAGCGGCGCCCGGTTCAGCAGGGACAGCGCCGCGGTCACACTCGCTTCGGCCTCCAGCCGGACAACCGCCGGGGCACCATCACGCACGCGCACATCGGGAATGATGAAGGAAGAAGCCCCGAGACGCACATCGCCGCCTTCATCCGCCGTAACCACCCCTTCATCCACAGCCACCACCAGCCGGTTGTCCATCAGGCTGAAATGCCCCTTACCCCCGGTCACCGGCGGCATGGTTTTCAGAAACTGCACATCGGCCCCGGCATAATCGAAGCCCACATAGGTCTGCGGTGCCCTGCCCGGTGCCACCCGCAGCGCCAGGTCAAGGTTGCTGACCTCCCCCTTGCGGACATTCTCCACCAGCCAGGTCCTGGTCTTGGGCTTCAGCCCCTCGGGCCAAAGCTCCAGCAGCCGTTCGGGTGTCAGCCCGTCCATCTGCCCGTCCAGCGCCACCCGCCAGCCGTCGGGCCGCGCCGAGAGCTTGCCATCCAGCAGCAGCGTCTTGCCCTGGTCGCTGATCTGCACCCGCCCCAATTGCAGGCGGAACGGGTTCAGCCGCATCTGGAAATCGAGGTCGGTTTCGGCCAGCCCGACAGGCGCGGGATAGATATCCGCCGGATTGGCGCGCAGGTCGCGGATGGTGAACTGCCCGACCAGATCGCTCAGTTGGCCCTCCGGCGTCAGACCCAGGGTTGCGGTGCCGGAACTTTCCGCGCTGATCCATTTGCTGCGCAGACGCACATCGGCAAAGCGCAGCAGCGCCTCGGCGGGATCATAGCTGAAATAGCTGCGCGCGCCCTCAAAGGGGATCGGGCGGGTCCGCGCATTGGGCTGCACCACGCCCGCGCCGATCTGCAGGGTGGCGTTCAGCGGCATGAACTGCCCCGCATCGTTCAGCCCGCTGCGCACCGCGCCTGAAATCGGCGCGCGCAGCACCCCCAGCCAGGCAAAGGCAGGGCCCTGGGTTGCAATATCCTCGGCTGCGACGCCTTCGAAACTGACACCGAATTCGGCGGCACTGGCACCGATGCGGCTGGAATAATTGGCCGACAGGGTCGCCACCCCGGCCCCGCCGCTGAGCAGCGCCAGATCCGCCGACAGCGCCAGCACCCCGGCCTCGCGCGACAACAGCAGCCGTCCGCCATCGACGGTCCAGCTGCGGCCCGCGCGCAGGTCGTCGAACTGCAGGGTCACGGCGCGCAGCTCCGCCTCGGTCAGCGCCTGCAAGGCCGGCCGCTGCAACACTCCGTCAAGCTGGGCGATCAGCTGCGGCAGGGTCGCGGCCTCGCGGCTGAAACTGCCCGGCCCCACGCCTGCACTCAGCGCCACCCGGCCCGCCGCATCCCGGCGCAGGGTCACCACCACCCCCGAGAGCGATATGGATTGCGGCTGCACGATCCCGTCCAGCAGCGGGCGCAGGGCAAAGCCGGTCTTGAACTCCGTCAGGCTGAGGATCTCGGCCCCTTCGGGCGTGCTGATGGCGACATTGCGCAGGCGCACGCGCGGATGCCAGCCTTCCTCCACCACCAGCTCCGCCTCGCCCAGAGAGACCCGGACCTGAGGCAGCTCACGCGCGATCCGTGCCTCGATCCGCTCCTGCAGCCAGCCGGGCGCGCGCAGGGGCTGGCCCATGGACAGCCACAGCGCCCCCACCAGCGCCCCGGCGGCAAGGCTCAAGAGCAGGATCGACCACAGGCCGAAACGCGCCACATGCTGATGCGGCTTGCGTCTGGGGCGGGGCGTGTCGGGTTTGCTCATCTGTGTCCCAAATCGGCCGGCCCTCTTGGCACGCGCCTGAATTGGCCTAGTATGACAGCCCGACATCCTGCATCCAAGTGAAAGAGACGTGATCCATGCCCGAGATTTCCGAGCAAGCACCAGACTTTACCCTTCCTGTGACCGGCGGCGGCGAGGTGACCCTCTCTGACCTGCGCGGCAAACCGGTCGTGCTGTTCTTCTACCCGCGCGACGATACGCCGGGCTGCACCACGGAAAGCATCGGCTTCTCGGCAAACCTGTCGGACTTCGAGGCGGCAGGCGCAAAGGTCTTCGGCATTTCCCGCGATACCATGGCCAAGCACGACAAATTCGTGGCCAAACATGCGCTGACCGTGCCGCTGCTGTCGGATGAACAGGGCGACGTGACCGAGGCCTATGGAGTCTGGGTCGAGAAAAACATGTACGGCAAGAAATCCATGGGCATCGAACGCGCAACCTATCTGATCGGTGCCGACGGCCGGATCGCGCAGGTCTGGCGCAAGGTCAAAGTGCCCGGCCATGTGGAGGCGGTGCTGGAGGCGGCGCGCGCCCTGTGATTGCCCTTGCCCAGATGGCCGAAGCGGTGCTGCGCTGTGCCGATGGCCGCGAAAAGACCGCCCTGTCGCGCCGCCATGCGGCGGCGTGGCAGGCCGCCCGCGCGGCGGGCGAGACACCTGAAATCGGCCATGCCGACCCGCCGCTGCACCCTGCCCGGCCCGCCGCGCCCGAATTGCTCAGCCCGCGCGACGTGCCGCGCCGCCGCCCCGGCACGCCCGAGGGGCGCATTGCCCTGCTGCATGCTGTCGCCCATATCGAATTGAACGCGGTAGACCTGCACTGGGACATCATCGCGCGGTTCACCGACACCCGCCTGCCGATGGGGTTCTACGACGACTGGGTCAAGGCGGCGGATGAGGAATCCAAGCATTTCAACCTGATGTGCGATTGCCTTGAAGAACTGGGCAGCCATTACGGCGCGCTGCCCGCCCATGCGGGCATGTGGCGCGCGGCAGAGGATACGGTGGATGACCTGATGGGCCGGCTGGCGGTTGTGCCCATGGTGCTTGAGGCCCGCGGCCTGGACGTGACCCCCGGCATGATCAAGATCTTCAAACAGGCCAGGGCCGACAGCGCCGTGGCCGCGCTTGAGACGATCTATGCCGAGGAAGTGGCCCATGTCGCCTATGGCTCCAAGTGGTTTCACTTTCTCTGCGGGCGCTTCGACGAAGACCCCAAGGAACGGTTTCACAGCCTTGTGCGGACCTACTTCCACGGCGATCTGAAACCCCCGTTCAACGAGGAAAAACGCGCCGAAGCGGGCATTCCCCCGGACTTCTACTGGCCGCTGACCGCCTCGGGCTGAAACGCTCAACTTCAACACAAATCGTCAAGCTCTTGGTATCGGCGGATTTTTGCCAATATACCGCATTCCGGTGAAATGCCGCCGCCGGACAGGTCAACAGGGTTGCCCCAAGGTCACAGTGTAGCTAAGAAAATCTGAATTCGGGCGCGTATGGGGATTACCGCGCCCGTTTTGGGACGGAAAAAGGAATATACATTGCGCTCTACGCTAGCCATCAAGGTCCATGCGACGCTGGAGAAGTACTTTCCCGAACGTCGCGTGTTTCTCAAATCCGACAGTGACACGCGCTTTATCCGCCTGCGTCCCGGCACCCAGATCATCGCCTTTGCCGGCTGCGCCGCCGTCGTTGCCTGGGCCATCGTCGCCACCGCCATCCTGCTGATGGACAGCATCGGGTCGGGCAACTTCCGCGAACAGGCCAAGCGGGATCAGCGCACCTACCAGGCCCGTCTGAACGATCTTTCCGCACAGCGCGATGGCCGCGCCGAAGAGGCGCTGGCCGCCCAGAACCGGTTCAACGCAGCACTCAAGCAGATTTCCACGATGCAGTCCGAGCTGCTGGAATCCGAAACCCGCCGCCGCGAGCTGGAAACCGGAATCGACGTGATCCAGTCTACCCTGCGCGACACCATGAAAGAACGTCAGGACGCCCGCGCCCAGCTTGCCGCGCTTGAGGGGTCGCTGGCCGAAGGCGGCACCGGCGTCGTGCAGGCCGCCGCCTCCAGCGCCCCCATCGAATTTCTGGCCGAAGCACTGGCCGAGACCGCCAAGGAACGCGATCAGGTGATCGTCGATGCACAGGACGCGCTGTTGCAGGCCGACGAAATGGCCCAGCAGATCGCCCTGATGAAAGACCAGAACGACGCGATTTTCCGCCAGCTCGAAGAGGCGATGACCGTTTCCGTCGCCCCGCTGGACAAGATGTTCCGCAATGCGGGCATGTCCACCGACAGCATCCTGGCCACCGTCAAGCGCGGCTATTCCGGCCAGGGTGGCCCGATGACGCCGCTCTCCTTTACCACCCGGGGCGAGGAGCCCTCCCCCGACACGCTGCGCGCCAACCGTCTGCTGAACCAGATGGACCGGCTGAACCTCTACCGGATCGCGGCGCAGAAAGCGCCCTTTGCCAAACCGGTCAAATCCGCCTTTCGCTTCACCAGCCAGTTCGGCTATCGCCGCGATCCCAAGACCGGCGGCCGGCGGATGCATTCCGGCGTCGATTTCGCCGCCGGGATCGGCACGCCGCTTTATGCCACCGCGGATGGCGTGGTCACCCATGCGGGCTGGCAGTCCGGCTATGGCCGTCTGGTCAAGATCCAGCATGAGTTCGGGATCGAGACCCGCTATGCCCATCAGTCGCGCATTCGCGTGAAGGTCGGACAAAGGGTCTCGCGCGGGCAGCACATTGGTGATATGGGAGCATCCGGACGTGTCACCGGCGTTCATCTGCACTATGAAGTCCGAGTCGGCGGCAAAGCTGTTAACCCCATGATCTATATCAAGGCTGCAAACGATGTTTTCTAAGAGCAAAATCAACGATCCCGCCCCGAACAAGGATGCCGAAAGCCAGCGCCAGGCGACACCGCAGGCCCCGGCGCAGTCCACGCCTGCCCAGCCCAAGCCCAACGAGTTCAAGGCATCGGCGCCCAAGGCGAAACCCCCGGCCTCGGTCCTGTCCTCCGATCTGCATGTGACCGGCAACATGAAGACCACGGGCGATATCAACGTCGAAGGCACCGTGGAGGGCGACATCCGCGCGCATCTGCTGACCATCGGCGAAACCGCGACCATCAAGGGTGAAGTGGTTGCCGATGATGTGGTGATCAATGGCCGTATCGTGGGCCGCGTGCGCGGCCTCAAGGTCCGCCTGACCTCGACCGCACGGGTCGAAGGCGACATCATCCACAAGACCATCGCGATTGAATCCGGCGCGCATTTCGAAGGCTCCGTCCAGCGTCAGGACGACCCTCTGAACCCCGGTGCCAAGAACGCACCGACCCAAAAGCCGAACCCCGCCTCCTGAGGCATCGGCATCCCGGTTTCAAAGGGCGTCGCAGGCTGCGGCGCCTTTTTGCTTTTGGGGGTGATGTGGGATCGGCTGTACGGGCCGAAGCCCCGGTTAACCACAACGCCCGGACGCCCCGCGCCCACCCCGCCCGGCGCAAGCCGGGCATCGCCCGACCTCCCCCCGGAGGGCGATTTTGCAGCCTCTGCCAAACCATGACCGGCCTGCGGGCTAAGATGTTCCCTACCACACTTAAGTACGGAACGCCCTCCAGGTCGGGCGATACCCGGCTTGCGCCCCACGACACGTTGATCTCAGAACCACCCTTCCCACACCACCTCCCCAAACGCAAAAGGGCGGACCAAACGGCCCGCCCCTTGCTTTGCCTGCAGCACAGATCACTCGGTCACGGTGACCTTGCGCATCACGTCCGGGGTGCCTTCGATCGCACCATTGCCGCCGGTGCCGCGTTTGATCGCGTCCACCACGTCCTGACCGCCGGTCACCCGGCCGACCACGGTGTATTGGCCGTTCAGGAAATGCCCCTCATCGAACATGATGAAGAACTGGCTGTTGGCCGAATCCGGGTTCTGCGCCCGGGCCATGCCCACGACACCCTTGTCAAAAGGCGTGTCGGAGAACTCGGCCGGCACGTCCGGCATGTCGGAACCGCCCATGCCCGCGCGGGACATGTCGCCGCCTTCCTTGCCGAATTCCACATCGCCGGTCTGCGCCATGAAACCGTCAATCACCCGGTGGAACACGACGCCGTCATAGGCCCCCTGCTCTGCCAGCGTGGTGATGCGTTCCACATGCTGGGGTGCGAGGTCCTCCAGCAGGTCGATGGTCACGGTGCCATTGGCCTCGCCCTCGACCACGATTTCAAGCCCGGTAGCAAGCGCGGGGCCGGCGGCAAGGGTGGCGCACAGGCCGCAGAGGATCAGCTTACGCATCCGCGGCGACCTTGACACTGATCATGCGGTCCGGCTGGGCGGGCGGCTCGCCCTTGGCGATGGCATCCACATGCTCCATCCCCGACACCACCTGACCGTAAACGGTATACTGGCCGTTCAGGAAATCATTGTCCTTGAAGTTGATGAAGAACTGGCTGTTGGCACTGTCGGGATTGGCCGAACGCGCCGCACCCAGCGAGCCGCGTGCATGCGGCACCTTGGAGAATTCGGCAGGCACATTGCCCAGATCGGACCCGCCGGTGCCTGCCATCCGCAGGTTGAAACCGTCTTCCATGTTGCCATGTTCCACATCGCCGGTCTGGGCCATGAACCCGTCGATCACCCGGTGGAAACAGACGTTGTCATATTTGCCCGCCCGGGCCAGTTCCTTCATCCGCGCGACATGCTTGGGGGCGACATCCGGCAGCAGTTCGATGGTCACGGTGCCACCTTTCAGCTCCATCAGGATCGTATTTTCGGGGTCTTTGATCTCAGCCATGCGGGTCTCCTTCGCAAAATTGGTTGAGCGATACCTAAGGTCGATTGTGCCGATTGCCAAGCAGATGCATTGACCCCCGCGCCTGATATGGCAAAAGACAGCCAGCATATTTGAAACCGGAGGCACGGCATGGGCTGGAAGACATTGGACGACATGGAACTCGGCGGCAGGACAGTGCTGGTGCGCGTCGACATCAATGTGCCGGTGGAGGAAGGCCGCGTCACCGATGCCTCCCGCATCGAACGGATCGTGCCCACCGTTGCGGATATCCTTGCCGCGGGCGGCAAGCCCCTGCTGCTGGCGCATTTCGGCCGCCCCAAGGGCAAGGTGGTGCCGGAGATGTCGCTGAAACCGCTGCTGCCCGCGCTTGAGGGCGCGCTGGGACGTTCCGTCGCCCTGATCGACAGTCTTGAGACCGCCGAGCAGGGGCTGAACGCGGACGCCGATGTGCTGCTGCTGGAAAACATCCGCTTCTACCCCGGGGAAGAGGCCAATGACGAAGGCTTCGCCCGCCGCCTTGCCGCGCTGGGGGACATCTATTGCAACGATGCCTTTTCCGCCGCGCATCGCGCCCATGCCTCGACCGAGGCGCTGGCGCGGCTGCTGCCCGCCTGCGCAGGCCGTCTGATGCAGGCCGAGTTGAGCGCGCTGGAAGCCGCCCTTGCCACCCCGGAACGCCCGGTGGGCGCGGTGGTGGGCGGGGCCAAGGTCTCGACCAAGATCGAATTGCTGGAGAACCTCGTGAACCGGCTCGATGTGCTGGTGATCGGCGGCGGCATGGCCAACACCTTTCTTGCGGCCCTTGGTGCCGACATGGGCGCGTCGCTGAAAGAGCCGGATTTCTACGGCACCGCCAGGGACATCCTGGCGCAGGCGGACAAGGCCGGATGCCGGGTGATCCTGCCGGTCGACGGGCTGGTGGCGCGCGCATTCGCCGAAGGGGCCGCGCATGAGGTCATGGCCCTGGGCCCGGATGCAAAACTGGCAGCGGACCAGATGGTGCTGGATGCGGGCCCGGAAAGCATCGCCGTGCTGCAAGCGGCCTTTGCCGGGCTGAAGACCCTGATCTGGAACGGCCCGATGGGGGCCTTTGAAATCGCCCCCTTCGACACCGCCACCGTTGCCGCCGCACAGGCCGCCGCGCGCCAGACCCGTGCCGGCACGCTGATCTCCGTCGCGGGCGGCGGTGACACCGTTGCCGCCCTCAACCAGGCCGGTGTGGCCGATGATTTCACCTATATCTCCACCGCCGGGGGCGCTTTCCTGGAATGGATGGAAGGCAAGGAACTGCCCGGCGTCGCGGCGCTGAACAGCTGAAACAGGCATTCGGCGGCCAATCCCGCCGCCCTGCCCCCGGTGTTGCCCGTGCAATGACCGGTATATTCATGTCAAAAAACTGATCTGCGCACAGAGAGGGGATTCCCTTGGCGAATCACCTGTGTCATACTCCCGTCACGTCCACCAAGAGACGATTTGAGGCAGACCAGATGACACGCACCGCACGCCCGGCTTTCGGCACATTGCTGTTCTTTGCGATTGCATTCGCGCTCAGCCTCTATTTCACCTTTGCCGCCGTCCAGGGCGATTACGGCCTGTTCCGCCGCGCCGAAATCCTCGCCGAAAGCCAGGAGTTGCGCAGCCAGCTGTCCACCGTTCGCATGGATGTGGCGCGTATGGAGAACCTGACCAAGCGCATGTCGGACGATTACCTGGACCTGGATCTGGTCGACGAACAGGTGCGCCGGGTGCTCGGCATGGTGCGCCCTGATGAAATTGTAATCAGATAAGCCTCAAACGCACGGATTTCCGCCCGGTTGCACGCGTGCAGAAAACCGCTCTACACTTCTGTCACCGAATCCGCTACAGAATAGTTTAACGCTAAACTAATTGCGCAGCCCGCCACCCGCGCGCACTGAGGAGATGCCCATGGCCGCCAGAAAAACCACCAGGAAACCCAATGTTTCGGCAGACGAGCTGAAAGCCTATTACAAGGACATGCTGCTGATCCGGCGGTTCGAGGAAAAAGCAGGCCAGCTTTACGGCATGGGTCTGATCGGTGGTTTCTGCCACCTCTATATCGGACAGGAAGCCGTGGTTGTCGGCCTTGAGGCTACCACCAAGGAAGGCGACAGCCGCATCACCACCTACCGCGACCACGGCCATATGCTGGCCTGCGGCATGGATCCCAACGGGGTGATGGCCGAACTCACCGGCCGCGAAGGCGGCTATTCACGCGGCAAGGGCGGCTCCATGCACATGTTCTCGAAAGAGAAACGCTTTTACGGCGGCCATGGCATCGTGGGCGCCAACGTGCCGCTGGGTGCGGGCATCGCATTTGCCGACAAATACAAGGGCAACGATCACGTCACCTTTACCTACTTCGGGGACGGTGCCGCCAACCAGGGCCAGGTCTATGAGGCCTTCAACATGGCGGCCCTGTGGAAACTGCCGGTGATCTTCGTGATCGAGAACAACCAATACGCCATGGGCACATCGCAGCAACGCTCCACCTCCTCCGCCGAGATCTGGGAACGCGGCAAGGCCTTCGGCATCCCCGGCGAGGCCGTCGACGGCATGGATGTGCTGGCGGTGAAGGAAGCCGGTGACAAGGCGGTCGCGCACTGCCGCGCCGCCAAGGGCCCCTATATCCTTGAAATCAAGACCTACCGCTATCGCGGCCACTCCATGTCGGACCCCGCGAAATACCGCACCCGCGAAGAGGTGCAGAAGATGCGCGACGAACGCGACCCGATCGAGGCCGTGCGCAACCTGTTGCTGACCGGCAAACATGCCAGTGAAGAGGACCTGAAAGCCATCGACAAGGACATCAAGAAAGTCGTGAACGACAGCGCCGAATTCGCCAAGGAAAGCCCCGAGCCCGCACTTGATGAGCTGTGGACCGATATCTACGCAACCGAAGTCCCGCAGGAGGCATAAGACTATGGCAACCGAAATTCTCATGCCCGCCCTCTCGCCCACCATGGAAGAAGGCACCCTGGCCAAATGGCTGGTCAAGGAGGGTGACACCGTCGCCTCCGGCGACATCATGGCCGAGATCGAGACCGACAAGGCCACGATGGAATTCGAAGCGGTGGACGAAGGCACCATCGGCAAGATCCTGATCGCCGAAGGCACCGAAGGGGTCAAGGTGAACACCCCCATCGCCATTCTTCTGGAAGAAGGCGAAAGCGCGGATGACATCGACACCTCCGCCAAACCCGAAGCACCGGCAGCGGCCCCCGCCGCCGATGACGCGCCGCAAAAATCCGCAGCGGCCCCGGCAGAGGCCAGGTCGCACCCCGAACCCAGGGTCGATACAACCCCCGACTGGCCCGAAGGCACCACGCTGAAGAAACAGACGGTCCGCGAAGCCCTGCGCGACGGCATGGCCGAGGAAATGCGCCGCGACGAAAACGTCTTCCTGATGGGCGAGGAAGTTGCCGAATATCAGGGCGCCTACAAGATCTCCCAGGGTCTGCTGGATGAATTCGGCTCCAAGCGCGTGATCGACACGCCGATCACCGAACATGGTTTTGCCGGCATCGGTGTCGGCGCCTCCTGGGGCGGTCTGCGCCCGATCGTCGAATTCATGACCTGGAACTTCGCCATGCAGGCGATCGACCAGATCATCAACTCCGCCGCCAAGACGCTCTATATGTCCGGTGGCCAGATGGGCTCGCCCATGGTGTTCCGTGGCCCCAACGGTGCCGCCGCCCGCGTCGGCGCGCAGCACAGCCAGGATTACGCCGCCTGGTACATGCAGATCCCCGGCCTGAAAGTGGCGATGCCCTATTCCGCCTCGGACTACAAAGGCCTGATGAAAACCGCGATCCGCGATCCCAACCCGGTGATCTTCCTGGAGAACGAGATCCTCTATGGCCGCAGTTTCGACGTGCCCGAGATCGAGGATTACACGGTTCCCTTCGGCAAGGCCCGGATCTGGCGCGAGGGCGACGACGTGACCATCGTCAGCTTCGGCATCGGCATGAGCTATGCCCTGCAAGCCGCTGACAAACTTGCAGAAGAAGGCATCATGGCCGAGGTCATCGACCTGCGCACCCTGCGCCCGATGGACACCGACAGCATCATCAAATCGGTGATGAAGACAAACCGCTGCGTCACGGTGGAAGAAGGCTGGCCCCAGGGGTCTGTCGGCAATTACATCTCAAGTGTCATCATGCAGCAGGCCTTCGATTATCTCGATGCCCCGGTGATCAACTGCACCGGCAAGGATGTCCCGATGCCCTATGCGGCCAATCTTGAGAAACACGCGCTGGTGACCACCGACGAGGTCATCGAAGCCGTCAAAAAAGTCACCTACAAGTAAGGAGCGGACAGATGCCAACAGAAATCCTCATGCCCGCCCTCTCGCCCACCATGGAAGAAGGCACGCTTGCCAAATGGCTGGTCAAGGAGGGCGATACCGTCGCCTCCGGTGATGTGATGTGCGAGATCGAGACCGACAAGGCCACGATGGAATTCGAAGCCGTGGACGAAGGGGTGATCGGCAAGATCCTCGTGACCGACGGCACCGAAGGGGTCAAGGTCAACACCCCCATCGCCGTGCTGCTGGAAGAGGGCGAAAGCGCCGATGACATCGGTGACACCCCCGCACCCGCAAAGGCCGAAGCCCCGAAAGAGGACGCACCAAAGGCAGCACCCGAAGCCGCCAGGCCCGAGACCGCTGCCGCCCCACCTGCTCCCAAGGGCGGTGACGGCAACCGCATCTTTGCCTCGCCGCTGGCCCGTCGCATCGCGGCGGACAAGGGGCTGGACCTTTCCGGTGTCACCGGCTCCGGCCCGCATGGCCGCATCGTCAAGGCCGATGTCGAAGGGCTCTCCGCCTCCGACACGCCCAAAGCCGCCGCCTCCCAACCTGCCGAGGCCGCTGCCGCTGCGCCCAGGGCCGCGGACCCGGCCGGCCCCTCCGCAGATGCCATCGCCAAAATGTACGAAGGCCGCGACTACGAGGAAGTCAAACTCGACGGCATGCGCCGCACCATCGCCGCACGCCTGACCGAAGCCAAGCAGACCGTGCCGCATTTCTACCTGCGCCGCGACATCCAGCTTGACGCGCTGATGGCCTTCCGCGCCCAGCTGAACAAACAGCTTGAAGCACGGGGCGTGAAGCTCAGCGTCAATGACTTCATCATCAAGGCCTGCGCCCTGGCGCTGCAGGAGGTCCCGGAGGCCAACGCCGTCTGGGCAGGCGACAAGGTGTTCAAGCTCAAACCCTCCGACGTCGCCGTCGCCGTGGCCATCGAAGGCGGGCTGTTCACCCCGGTCCTGAAAGACGCCGAGATGAAATCCCTCTCCGCCCTCTCGGCCGAGATGAAGGATCTCGCCACCCGCGCCCGCGACCGCAAGCTGGCGCCGCATGAATACCAGGGCGGCAGCTTTGCCATCTCCAACCTCGGCATGTTCGGCATCGACAACTTCGACGCGGTCATCAACCCGCCCCATGGCGCGATCCTGGCCGTGGGTGCAGGGGTGAAAAAGCCGGTGGTGGATGCCGAAGGCCAGGTCAGCGTGGCCACGGTCATGTCGGTCACCCTCTCGGTCGATCACCGCGTCATCGACGGTGCCCTGGGCGCGCAGCTTCTGAACGCGATCAAGGCCAACCTCGAATCGCCGATGACCATGCTCGCCTGATCCCTTTTTGGCAGGCATATATCCTCGGGGAGTGTGAGGGGCAGACAGCCCCTCACCCGCCGCGTCAGGGACGCGGCCGTGGTCATGCAAAAGCCGGGGCGCGCGTGCGCCCCGGCTTTTTCAATTCTTCACTTTTTCAATTCTTCACAATGTCAGCTGGCAGTCAGACGCTCTTGGTCCCGAACATGTGATCCATCAGCACCGACGGCTGATCACAGCCCGCCTCGCCCACGATCTTCGCCGGGATGCCCGCGACGGTCTTGCAGGGCGGCACTTCCTCCAGCACCACGGAGCCCGCCGCGATCCGGCTGCAATGGCCCACCTTGATGTTGCCCAGCACCTTGGCCCCGGCCCCGATCAGCACGCCATCGCCAATCTTGGGGTGACGGTCCTCTTCTTCCTTGCCGGTCCCGCCCAGCGTCACCGAATGCAGCATCGACACATTGTCGCCCACCACCGCCGTCTCACCGATGACAATCGAATGGGCATGGTCGATCATGATCCCCTTGCCGATCCGCGCCGCGGGGTGAATATCCACCCCGAAAATCTCGCTCACCCGCATCTGCACGAAATAGGCCAGGTCGCGCTTGCCCTTCTTCCACAGGTGATGCCCCACGCGGTACGCCTGAACCGCCTGATAGCCCTTGAAGTAGAGGATCGGCTGCACCAGCCGGTGGCAGGCCGGGTCGCGCTCGTAAATCGCCACCAGATCGGCGCGCGCCGCTTCAACCAGACCGGGATCCTCGGCAATCGCCTCATCCACGATCTCGCGCACCACAACCATCGACATCTCATTCGACGCCAGCTTTGCCGCAATCCGGTAGGACAGCGCCTTTTCAATGGATTTATGGTGCAGGATACAGGCATGCACAAAGCCGCCGATCAGCGGCTCATCCTTCACCGCCTGCTGCGCCTCATGCTGGATCTGCTGCCAGACCGGGTCAACGCTGGAGATATTTCTGCGGGGTTCGGCCATAACATCACGTCCTTTGCTGCGCTCAGACTACCTCATGCCGCATCAGAAAACCAATGGCAAACCCGTGATGCAACTAATTTCCCATGTGTGCATGTAAGCCCTGCTTGCAAGAGGCAGCCGCGCATTTTTCCAGGACCGCCGTGACAACCATCTGAAAACACGCGCAATCCTCCGCGTCGTCAAAGCGGCCCGGCGGGGCAAGCCGCCGCGCCCCGGCGGCGGCCAGCAAGGTGCCATTGCCCCATAACGGATGCACCCGCCCCAATCGCCGGGTGTGGCGGTCGGCCCAATCCGCCTCCAGGAACAGCCGCGCACAAAGCGCCGCGCGCTGTGGCGCGGGCACCGCCCGCAGGGCCCGCGCCGCCGTCCGGACATCGCTCAGCAGCACCGCGCGCATCAGCCGCCCACCACCCGCGTCTCCGCCAGCCCCGGCCCATAGACCGCCGAGATCTGCGCCACCGAGACCTCGAAGGGCAAGGTCAGACCATCGGTATCCTGATCCGCCACGCTATAGGTCCAGCCCGGCGCATCCACCTGTTGTTCGCGCAGGATGCTGCCACCCGCCGTGATGCGCAGCAGATAGCGCTCGCTCTCCTCGCCCAATGGCACCTCCGGCACCTCCCAGGCATCGCCGTTCAGCCGCGTCCGCCTAATCCAGTTCAGGTCAAAGCTGCCATCTGCCCGTTTGACGACCCTCAGGTGACAGGGGCTCAGCGGGCGCTGCCCGTTTCCGGCAAAGGCCGTCACCAGATGGCGATAGGACGGATCGTCATAGCCCCGCCGCGCGGGCCCGATGCGGAAATGCTGCGCCACCTGGCGCAGGTTCGGGCTGAAATCAATCTGCTGCGGCCTGCCATCCAGCAGAACAAAGCGCGACCCGGCGGGCCAGACCGGCGGCATCAGCGCATCGCTCCCCGCCTGCCCCCGCAGCCGCCCCGACAGCCAGTAGACCCCCGGTGCGACCAGTGTCGCTGTCCGGAACTGGAACAGCTCCCAGTTGTCCGCCGATCCGTCTCCGATCGCGGCCAGGTTCGCCCCGCTCAACAATGCCTCTTCGGTCACCGATTCCAGCGTGCCGGCAGTCAGCCTGACCTCCAGGGCGTCGCCCCGGTCGATCAACCCCGGCGATGCCGCCGCCAGGTCGTTCAGGGTCACGCCAATGGTGCTGCGCGCAGGCAATATCCCGTTCAGCCGGTAATTGGCATCGGTGCTCGACTGATAGACCGCAACCGCACCCGGCCAGGGCTGCGCCGTCGCCGCCAGATGCGGCGCATACGGCACCTCGTCGCCGCGCAGCAGCGGCAGGTCCATGAAATAGGGCTGCACCGGCACCGGCGCTGCAAAGGGCCGCAATGGCACCAGCTCATCCGTGAGCTCAGCGGCATCATAGACCTCCGGCTCGATCCGCACCGCGTCCACCAGCTGCAGGTCCGATTGCTCCACCCGGTCGATCCGGTAAAGCGCCGGCCCCTCCTGCCCCTCGCCGGGCAGTTCAATCACATCCCCCGCGCCCAGCGCCAACCTTGAGGGCGGCAGGGCCAGCCGCAGATGCCCGCGTGCCACCCGCGCCTCGACCAGCCAGCGTTCGGCCACCTGTCGGCCCTCGGCCCGGGTCAGCGCCATGTTCAGCTCTGATGCCGCAACCGCATGGGTCGCCTCATCGGGCAGAACCGCCTCCTCCGCAATGGTGTCAAAATTGCCATCCGCCTGCACGAAGCGCAGCCGCACCCGGCCCGAGATTTCGGCCTCCGCCTCACGCAGCTGTTCGCTTACCCCGTCCAGTTCCTCGCTGACCGCCAGCAGCGCCGGGTCCAGCACCTGCGGCTTCAGCCCGTCCCGAGACCGGAAGGACAGCACCCCATCCCGCTCGACCGCATCGAAACCGTGGCGCAGCATCAGCGGCTGCAAGGCCGTCCGCGCATCCGCCACCTGATCCACTGCATAGCCGCGCACATATCCATGCAGCCCCTGCGTGCTGAACGCATCCAGCCCCGCCCGCCTGCAGATCTCCCCCACCACAGAGGCCAGCGTGCGGGCCGAGCTGCGCCCGTTGATCCAGTGACCGCGCGCATAATTCTGCCCGTCGCTCCACAGATCGCGGTTGTTGGGAAAGAACGGATAGGGCCGCACGTCCCAGGCCCAGACAAAGGCCCGCGTCATGTCCAGCATCCGCCCCTCATATTCCGAAGACAGCGGATTATGCGCCGGATCATCCCAGTAGGAGGAGATCGCCCGCAGATACTGCATCTGCATCAGATCATCGCGCGCCCCCGTCGAATAGCGCGGCAGCGCACTTTCCGAACTTTTCTGATCCAGAAACTTGTTCGGCTCATTGGCCCCCTTGTCCACCGCCGCACAGCCATATTCCGTAAACCAGATCGGCTTTGACGCAGGCACCCAATCCGTCGGGCTCTCCTGCCGCAGGCCCCCCAGCCGCTCATGATGCGCATTCTGCCACCAGTTGCGGATGTCCTTGTAGCGGTAGACCCAGGGCTCATCATAGGCGCCATCGGTGATCTCTGTCCGGATCTGCGCCGCCCGGGCCTCGGGCGAATGATAATAGAAATCATAGCCTTCGCCGCCCTCGATGTTCCCGCGCAGGTAATCCAGGTCATGGATCGCATCGTGATCCTGCGCATCCAGATGATCCTCACCTTCGCGCCAGTCCGCCAGCGGCATGTAATTGTCGATCCCGATGAAATCGACGTTGTCATCCGCCCAGAGCGGATCAAGGTGAAAGTACAGGTCGCCGCTGCCGTCCTGCGGCTGATAGCCGAAATATTCGGACCAATCCGCCGCATAGCTGATCTTGACCTGCGGCCCCAGCAGGGCACGCACCTCCCCCGCCAGCGCCCGCAACCGTGCCACCGCAGGAAAGCTGTTGCCGCTGCCCCGGATCTGCGTCAGCCCCCGCATCTCCGAACTGATGCAAAAGGCCTCGACCCCGCCCGCAGCGGCACAAAGCGCCGCGTAATGCAGAATGAACCGCGACAAGGACCATTCAACCGGCCCGGAATAGCTCACCGTCTCGCCCGACACGGCAAAATCCGCCGCCGTGACCGTGCCAAAGAACGCATCCACCTCTGCCTCGGCCCCGGCGGTGCCATCCGGGCTGCCGGGCCGTCCCGGTGCCTGCGACAGGGTGATGCGCCCGCGCCAGGGCAGTTTCGGCTGGCTGGTGGCATCGCTGTAGGGGTCGGGCAGGTTGTTCCCCTCCCCCTGATCCATCAGGATAAAGGGATAGAACATCACCGCCTTGCCCGCCGCCGTCATCGCCTGAATGGCCTCGATCACCGATTGGTCCGTCGGCGTGCCGCCATAGACCGGCCTGCCGTCCTGCCGGGCGATGACCTGCGCCGCGCTCCGGGTCAGCCCCGCCACCTGCCAGGCCATGTTTTCCCCTTCGATGGTGGGGTCTTCCACCTTGGGCCGGACGGTACATTCCCCACAGCGCAGGTCATCGCCGAACCAGGACACCACCAGCGATGCGGCTTCCAATTCGGGCAATTCCTCGCCCAGCGCCTCCAGCGACACGGCAAAATCCGCCTTGCCCTGCGGCGTGTTCACATTGGCGCTCCACCGCGCCTCTGCACCATCGACGTAAGTTACATCTGTCGTGGCCAGCCCGTATTCCCCGGTTCCGGGGATCAGGGCGACACCGCGCACCCCATGGGTCGGCATATGCGCCCAACCCGGCGCGCCGCGCTGTTCGGGGCGCAACACCTCAAAGGAAAACTGCGGCACGCGGTTGCCAAAAGCCGCCAGCTGCAGGTCCTCCATCACCACATAGGCGGTCCCGCGATAGGCAGGCACCTGCCCCGCGCCCTCGATCGCCTCCATCACCGGATCCGGCAATTGATCCGCTCCCCCGGTATAGACCCGCATGTTCAGATCGTCCCGGGCCACTTCCTCCCCATCGGCCCAGACCCGCCCGATGCCGGTGATCTCTCCCTCGCAAAGCGCGATGGCCAGGCTCACCGAATAGCTGTACTCGGTTGTCTGCGGCGTGGGCCGCGCCCCCTTGCCCCCGCCCGAGACATTCACCGCCTCCTGAAAATCCGACACCCAGATCACATGTCCGCCAATGCGCATCCGGCCATAGACCTGCGCCACCGGTTCCCCTTCGCCCGCGCGGGTCAGGCGAAACCGGTCCACCTTGCCGGTCTCGACTGCCTGCCCGCCCTGCCCCAGCAACCGCTGATCGACAAAGCGGCCCAGCGTCGCCCCCACGGCACGTCCGATGGCAACCGATGACAGCCCCGCCAGCGTGCCGCCGACAGAGCCACCCAATGCCGCACCCGCAGCCGAAAAAATCACCGTTGCCATCAACCGTCTCCTTGAGGAAATTCAAACCGCGCCACGATCCGCCGCGCCCAGGGAGCGCTCAGCGGGCTTTCCACCACACCACGCCCCGCATAGGCATGGATGAAAGCCGGTGCCCGGCCCGCCCGCGCCTGCAGCCCCAGATGTTTGGCCACCGATCCCGCCCGCATCCGGAACAGCAGCACATCGCCCGCCCGCGCCTGCTCCAGCGGCCTGGCCCGCAGATGCCGCAGGGCGGCCGCCCACAACAGCTCCTCACCCTGCGGCTCGGACCAATCCATCGAATAGGCCGGCACCGCCTCGGGCTCCGCCCCCAGCACCTCGCGCCAGACCCCACGCAGAAGGCCCAGACAATCACAGCCCGCCCCCTTGCTGGCCTGCTGATGCACATAGGGCGTCCCGATCCAGCCGCGTGCGGCCTCCACGATCCGGCTCACCGCAGCGACCCGCCCGTGTTCGCCCCCGTTGACCGTGGCACCGCCACCACCCAGTCTTCGCCCGGCAGGTCCGGAAACCCCTGAAAATTCAGCAGGTTGTTGAACTTCAGCCGACAGGTCTCCATCCGCTTGTCACAGCCCGCCACCAGCCTCACTGAAGTGCCCTCCGCCAGATCCCCCCGCAATGGCTCCCACAGTTCGATCACGCGCCGCGCACCGTCGAACCGGTCATGCTTGATCAACCCCCAGAGCCCCTGCGCGGTGCCGTCCAGCACCTCCAGCCGCCCCCGCGTGAACCACCCCGCCTCGAACCCCTGAAAGCTGTCCCAGGCAAAGATGCGGCCCTCTTCCACATCCTGCACATTCCGCGTCTCGGCATAGCCCGGCGTCTCCAGCGCAAAACGACAGGTGCTGTCGCCCAATACCGCGGTACAGGGCTTCTGATAGACCCGCCCCTGCGGCTGGTTCAGCACCTCGGTCAGACCGCGCAATTCGGCGCGAAACGCCCCCCCAACCCGGCGCAATTCCCCAATCGTGCCGCGAAACTGCAGCTTGCGCTGGGATGTATCGGCCCAGTTGACCAGCCACGCCTGCACCTGCGCCCCGTCAAACCGCCCCTGCTCGATCTCGTCCTCGCGCAGGGTCACGTCACTCAGCGCGCCCAGCGCCTCGGTGTTGTCCACCGCCAGCCCCGTGCTCTGCGCAATGGCCCTGGCGCTCAACCCGGTATCGGCGCGGAACAGCTCGCCCTCCATGACCAGCGGCACGTCATGATCGGTAAAGGCAAAGCTGACCCCGTCCCGCCGCGTGATCCGCCAGGCATGACACAGCGTCGTATGTCCGCTCTCCAGATGCGCCTGCAGCGCCGCGCTCACCCCGGCCATCAGATCCGCACCTCGATGACAGGCACATCCGGCACCTGCCCGGCCTGAAAACTGGCAACCGAGGTCAGGATGCGGTCAGTGTCGAACCGGACGGGAACGTCAAATTCATAGCCCGCGCGGATTTCGATCTCCGGATCGGGCGGATGGGCAAAGCTGACGATGCCCGTGGTCAGATCCACCTCGTAATCAAGCCCCTCCTGCACTTCATCCTGCTCCAGCCCCAGGCGCACCGTGCCCGCAACCGGCTTGCGGATCGGGCGAAGATAGCTCTGCGCGCCGGAGCGATAGGTCTTGACCAGCGGGAAGTCGGCTTTCACCCCGTCACCATAGCCGATGGTCTGATCGTCAAAGGCAGGCTCCCGCGACGCCCGGCAGGATTTGTAATCCGCCCAATCCTTCCAGCGGAAACCATGCAGCTGCCCCATCCGCGCCTCGAAAAACCCGATCAGCAGCTGCAGATCGTCAATCGACCGCATCCCGAGACCCGCATCATAGACCCTGCGCGAATGCGCCCAGGGGGTGTTGCGCTCTTCGAACCCATTGGCCAGCGTCACCACATCCGTGCGCCGCTGCGGTCCGCCCATCGCGCCAAAGCTCAGGCTGGCGGGAAATCGTACCTCGTGAAATGCCATGATGCTGCTCCCTCCTATCTGTTGCGGTTGCCGGCACCCAGGGCGCGGCTCATCTGTGCCGCGATCTGCGACTGGCTGCGCTGGAAGCCCTGCACATCCGGCGTGGTGATGTTCATCACCACCGTGGTGCCGCCCCCGGCCCCGCGCACCCCCAGCTTGCCGTCACTGCCCCGCGCCAGCGGCATGATCGCCTCCGGCCCTGCCTCGCCCATCACCCCCATGCCGCCGCGCATCGGAAACGCCGTGGCCGAACTGACCACGCCGCCACTGGCAAAGGGCATCACCCGCCCCTGGCTGAAGGCGGCCCCATCGGCAAAGGGCAGGATGCCCTGCATGATGTTGCCCACCCCCTGAGAGATCAGCCCCCCGAAGTGATCGGTCACCGGCCGCATCGCTGCGTTGTAGGTCGTGCGCATCAGCGACTGGGCCACCGTGGTCAGCGCATCCGACAGTTTCATCCCGTCGAACACCACGCCATCAAAGGCCTTGCGCAACCCCTTGCTCAGGCCCCGCTCCAATGTCGCCACGTCTTTGCCGGTCGCGGCCAGCGACACCCGCATCCGCCCCAACTCACCGTCAAAGGCCGCCACCAGACCACCGGTCTCGGCCAGCGTGCTGTTCAGCCCCTGCGCATTGTCCTCAAGCGCGTCCATGTCTTCAAACTCAGCCATCGCCGGTTTCCTTCCTCTGATCCGGATAGGCCGCCATCAGCGCCGCCAACCCATCGCTCAGCATCGGGGCCTGCGCGCCTGCGCGCCCCAGCATGATCTGCAGTTCCACCGGGGTCAGCGCCCAGAACACATCCGGGCTCAGCCGCAGCCCATGCAGCCCCGCCCGCATCAGCGCACCCCAGTCCAGAGATTGCCCGCTGCTCACTCCGGCACCACAAAGGCCCGCGCCAGCAGCTCCGCCGCCGCCCGCGCCGCCGCCATCGGCCCGCCTCCGATCTCCGCCTGCGCGAGGGCGGCATCGCTGATCCGCGCCCCCCCGCCGCGCAGCCCCGCCCCCAGCAGCGCCACAACATCGCGGCTGGCAAAGCTGTTGCTCTCGAAGCGTTCCACCAGGGCCACCAGCGACCCCGCCTCAAGCGCCTCTTCCAGCTCGGCCAGCGCCCCCAGCGTCAGCCGCGCCACATGGCGCTGCCCGTCAATGACAACCGCCACATCCCCCCGCCACCGGTTGGCCATGCTCAGACCTCCGTGGCATCGGGCGTGAACGCCAGTTCACCCGCCGACATCAGGCTGACCTCGAATGTCGCCTCGCCGTTCAACGACCCGGCATATTCCAGCGCCGTCACCTGGAACGGCCCCTGCACAACGCCAAAATCAGGAATGATGATCTGGAAATCCGGCGTCAGCCCGTCAAAGAACAACTGCCGCGCCCGTTCATCGGTGCCCGCATCGCGAAACACCCCCGATCCGCTGATCGCAGCCGAACGCACTCCCGCCCCCACCAGCAATTCCCGCCAGCCCCCGGCACTGTCGAGCGTGGTGACATCCACGGTCTCCGCATTGAAACTCACCCGCGTGGCGCGCAGCCCGGCAATCGTCTCGAATTGCCCGTCGCTTGTCATGTCCACCTTGACCAAAAGGTCCTTACCAGCTTGAACAGCCATTTCACGTCTCCTGCTTGATCCCGAAAATTCTCGTCTCAGTCGTCCTGCACCCGCGCGGCAAAGCGCAGGTCGATCTGGCGCGCCGCACCGCTGTCGATGCGCGCGGCACGCGCCCGCTCGAACCGCAGTGACACCAGCCGCCCCCGGCTCAGGGTCAGATCCGCGTCATGCAACACATCGCTGATCGCCGATCCGGCCTGTTTGGCGCTGGCAAACCCCGGCTGCGTCGTGATCACCGACACCGTGAACCGATGCAGCGCACCCGCCCCGGTCCCGTCGGAGGCATCTCTCGCTGTCTCACTGCCCAGCCGCACATAGATCGCAGGCAGGTTGCCCGATGGCACCGCGTCATAGATCGCCGTCCCCACGATGGCCCCCAGTGCCGCATCATTGCCAAGCGCCTCGAATACCGCCGCCTGCAACGGCGCTGACCCAGCAAAACTCATGCCACCTGCTCCTCTTGCGCATGACAGATCAGGTAACGCCCATCCGGGTCGCGCTCCGTCACTGCCGTGATCTTGAAAACCCGCTGCCCGTCGCGCAGCCGCTGTTGCGGGCGTGGCCGTTCCGGGCTGCCAAAGGGCGCGCCCCGCACAACAATCCGGAACCCGGCGCGGCTGACAAAAGCCCCGGCGGCCCGTGTCTCCCGCCCGGTCCGCGCCGTGATCTCCGCCCAAAGCGTGCCCAGCGGCAACCAGCCTTCGACAAAGCCCCCGGCACCGTCCGGCAATTGCTCCGGCGTCTCCAGCACCATCGCATGGTTCAGGCGCGGCACATTCATGCCCCCAGCCCCATGCGCACTGCGCGATAGCGCTCGATCAGGCTGCTGACCCCAAAGGGCATGCAGCCCCCGCTCAGCCCGGTGTCATTGCGGTATTCATAGTAATGCGCCGCCAGCATCAGCACCGCCTGCCGCAGATCAGAGGGCACCCCCTCCCACTCCGCTGCAAACCCGGCCTCAAAGACGATCTTCACACTGCCCTGCCCAGGCACCCGTGGCAGCACCGATCCCGCCGGCCGCAGCCGCGGTGCCTGCATGTCCCGCTCCAGCCAATAGTCTGTCGCCGGCACTTCGGTCTCCGCGCCGCCCTGCGCCACCAATATGACCTGGCTGACCGCCTGCACCGGGGCCAGCGGCAGCTCCTGACCACCGGCATCACGCCATGCTGACAGCTCCAGGCTGAACGCGCGCCGCAATATCGCCTTGCCGGTGCGCGCTTCGATCGCGGCCGCGGCAGCCCGCAGGAACGACACGAGCACCGCGTCCTGTACATCCTCCAGACCAAAGCCGCTGCCCAACCGCAGATGTGCCTTGAACGCATCCACGGGCAAGGCATTGTCCGGGGCGGGTGTTACTTCGATCAACATCATGGATCATCTCCAAAAATCGCCCCCTCGGGCGGTGGTCGTCATCATTCCGGGCGCGCACCCACCCGCACCGCTCGGTCAGAGGGGAGCAGCTAGGCGATGCGAAGATGTCTTCAGGCGCGCACCCGAGCCGAGGTCAGGTCTCCCCGACCCCGGCATCCGCCACGGGCTGTTACGCCGTGCCGAATTTCAGCAGCTTGATCGCGGCAAAATCGCTCACATCGCCGCCCACACGCTTGGTGGCGTAGAACAGCACATGCGGCTTGGCGCTGAACGGATCGCGCAGGATGCGCAGATCAGGGCGCTCCGCCACCGTGTAGCCGGCCGCAAAATCGCCAAAGGCGATGGAGATGGAATCCGACCCCGGATCGGGCATGTCCTCTGCCACCAGCACCGGATAGCCCATCAGCTGCGCAGGCTCGCCCGCCGCCAGACCATCAGACCACAGGAACCGGCCATCCGCGTCCTTCAGCTTGCGCACCAGCGCCGTGGTCTTGGAATTCATCACGAAGGATCCGTTGGCGCGGTACTGCGCCCCCAGCGCATAGACCAGCTCGATGATCGCATCGGCGGTCACGCTGCCATCCACGCCGCTTGGCACATAGCCAAGGTTGCCCCAGTCCCACAGATCATTGTCGACAGTGGCATGGGTCAGGAAGCCCCTGGGCTTGTCCACGCCGTCCCCGTTGATGAAGGCCTGCGCTTCGGCCCGCGCGAACTTGTTGGCAATGCGCCCGGCCAGCCAGCCCTCGATGTCAAAGGCACTGTCATCCAGCAGCCGCTGTGACGCCTTGGGCAGGGCCGACAGCTCATGCAGCGGGATGGTGATCCGATCAATCTGCGGCGTGTCGGTCTCCGCCTGCGGCCCCGCCTCTGTGGCCCAGCCCGCGCCCACATCGGTATGATCCACCAGCACATCGAAAGAGGTCGCCTCGACCCGGACGACACTGGCAATCGCGCGGATCGACGCTGTTGCGTTCAGCACCGATTGCACGGTCTCCGAGGTCTGCGGATCGACCAGATAGCCGCCATCCGAATTGACAGCCGTGGACAGCGATTTGCCCTCCAGCTCCAGCCCGCGCAGCCCATCGTCATCGCCATTGCGCAGATAGGCGTTGAAAGCCTTCTGATGCGGCGCAGCCGCCTCCACGCCACCGGCCAGCGGGGTCCGTACAGTCATCTTGCGGTCCAACATTGTCACTCGCTCTTCTGTTTGTTGAAGTTTCATCTCAATTTCGCCCCGGAAGCCCTTGAAGTCGGTGACAAAACCCGTCACCGCCTGGCGAACCTCCTCCGCCGGAGACAGCTCTGTGCCCCCCGTTTCGGTCTTGCTCATCAATTGTCCTCACTTGGTTCAGCCGCGGGAGGTCCCGCGCGCCAGTTCAGCGCGCGCCCCGTCAAAGGCCGCCGCCATCTCCCGCAGCACGTCACCCAGGGGCGCACTGTCCCCCTTGGCGCCGACCCGCGCACTGGGCAGCATCGGGAAGGTCACCAGGGACACCTCCCAAAGCTCCAGTTCCGACAAGAGCCGCTGGCCCTTCGTGTTCTTGCTCGCCCGCAGCGTGCGATAGCCGATCGACAACCCGTCGATCGCCCCCGCCGCGATCAGCGCCGCCGCCTCGCGGCCCTTCGCCACGCTCGACAGGATGCGCCCCCTGACCCAGAGGCCCCGCGCATCTTCGCGGACCTCGTCCCAGACCCCGATGGGCTGGGCCGGATCATGCTGCCACAGCATCTTGATGCTGCGCCCCGCCGCCGCGACCGCCTTCAGACTGGCGGCATAGGCCCCGGCCTCCACCACGTCACCGCCCTGATCGGCATCGCCGAACAGGCTGGCATAGCCGCTGATCTCGGTGCCGCCCTCGACCTCGATGGCCTGCCCGAAGCGGGCAAACTTGCGCTCCAGCCCCGGCAGCCCGCCGGACATATCTTTCCCGTTCCCCGGAACCGCCCCGAGGTCGCCTTGATCATGATCCATGACAACTCCTGTGAATTTCAGATGTTCAGGGGGTTACCGCCAGGAACGACTGCGCCGCCTGCGCCAGTATCACCGCAACCACCCCATAGACGGTCAGCCACAATCTTCGTTCCATCCGCGCCATCACCCCCTCAAGCTGATCCAGCCGGCGCATCAGGTTCTCCCGATGGATTCGGCTGACTTCCTCATGGGCCTGCAAGCGCAACCCCGGCGCGCAATCGAACCGCTCGAACCCCGGCTCATGCATCGTCAGCCACCGCAGGCAGCCCCAGCAGGCTGCGCTTTTCCGCCTGGCTCAGGAAATCCGCCTGCGCCACCCGCGCCCATTGCGCATCACGCTCTCCGGCCAGCGCCGGCACCTGGTCCAGATCGGGCTTCAGCTCCAGCACCTCGCCGCTGAACCCGGCCATCCAACCCGCCAGCGCCGCCGTGACCCGCGTGGCCAGCGGCAGCACCGTCAGGCGATAGAACGCCCGGTGCGCCTCCTGGTAATTGGCATAGGTCGCATCCCCCTGGATGCCCAGCAGCATCGGCGGCACCCCATAGGCCAGTGCAATCTCCCGCGCGGCGGCCTCCTTGGTCTTCTGGAACTCCATGTCGCTGGGCGAGAACCCCATCGGCTTCCAGTCCAGCCCGCCTTCCAGCAGCATCGGACGCCCCGCATTACGCGCGCCCTGATGATGGCTCTCCATCTCGCTCACCAGCCGCTCGTACTGATCCTCGCTCAGCTTGCCCTGCCCCTCGATCCCCTTGTAGACGATGGCCCCCGAAGGACGCGCCGCATTGTCCAGCAGCGCCTTGGACCAGCGCGAAGCCGCGTTATGCACATCCATCGCCATCGCGGCGGCCTGCATCGGGGCAAAGCCGTAATGATCGTCCTGCGGATGGAAGTTCCGGATATGACAGATGGGCCTTGCCCCTTCCGCCACCTCGAACCGGTGCCTGGCCCCGCCAACGGCATATTCATAGGCCACCGGCCAGCCATCGGCCCCCGGCACCACCGACATCCGGTCAGAGCGCAAGACATGCAGCTCCACCGGCAGGCCCCCGGCACCGCCCACCGCCTCGACATAGCCATTGCCGCTCAGCAGCAGCTGCGCATAAAGCGCCTCCAGCAGCTCCGCCCGGCCCTGCGCCCCATTGGGCCGCGCCAGCAACGCCGCCAGCGGATGCGCCTCATAGCGCCGCTCGGCATCCTGCACCACCAGCGGCAAGGCCGCCGCCGCCTCCGCAATCAGCTTGACGGAGCGGAACCCGACCGGGTTGGCACAGAACCCGGTGCGCGTCAGGCTCACCGTGTCGCGCGGGCTCCAGGCCACGCGGCCAGAGGTCTGATAGGCCACCACCGGCCCGGTCGCCGAAGCCTTCTGCTCCGGCACGCCCGCCGCCGCCGTCCCGCGCCGCAGAAAATCAAACACCATACCGTCGCTCCTCATGTCTCTTGCTGCCGGAACTCGTCTCATCCGACGCAGGAACACTTTGCCTCAAACTGATTAAGGTCCTGAAACCCCACCGCCCGGTGGGGTGCGCAACACCCGATTCTTCCTGCCGGAGATACGCAATCGCCCGGCCGCTACAGGCTCCGCACACCGGGTGACCGCCACTTTGCCGCAGGCTCGATCATCAGCTCATGCAGCGCCCAGACCAGCGCATCGACCCGGTCGGGCGAACCGCCGCCCTCGAACCCCTGCGCGGTCATCCGGCACATCTGGTCCTCCAGCCTGTCCAGCCCCCTGACATGGCGCACCCGGCCCTGCTCATAAAGCGCTGCAACCGGCTCTGCCCGTGCCACCTTGCCCCGGCTGGCATGTACCGATCTGAGCGGCACCAGCGGGTCGACCCCGCGCAGCACCTCGCCCACCATCTGACCGCCCTGGTTGACCTCCGCCACCAGCCGATCCGCGCCAAAGCGTTCCATCGCGGTAATCGCCGCGCGTGCCCAGCCCGTGGGTGTCGCCCCCTGCACCGTCGCATCCGCCAGGACATAGGCCCGCCAGTCCTGCACCGGCCCGCGCGTCTGCGCGCCCACCACCACGATCCCGCATTCGTCCGAAGCACTGCCCGATGTCGTCGCCGGGTCCAGCCCCACGACAATCCGGTCCAGTTCCGGCAGCCGCGCCACCTGCGCCGCCTCCAGCATCGCGGTTGTCCACAACGCCCCCTCAGGCTCCGCCAGCAGAACGCCCTCCAGCTCCTGCCGCCCCATGCGCGTGCCCGCATAGCGCGCCATCACCTCGTCAAGGAAGGACTGCGCCAGATGCGCGGCATTGGCCTGCGTCGGCGCATGGGTCGTCACCGTCGAGGGCGAGGCCAGCAGCGCCTTCAACACCCCCACATTGCGCGGCGTGGTGGTGACACAGACCCGCGGGTCCTCGCCCAACCGCAGCGCAAATTGCAACTGGTCCCAGGTCGCCTGGGCCTTTTTCCACTTGGCCAGCTCATCCACCCAGGCCGCATCGAACTGCGGCCCCCGCAGACCTTCGGGGTCATGCGCCGTATGCACACAGGCCTCGGCCCCGTTGGGCCAGACCAGCCGCTTGCGGCCGGCCTCCCACACCGGCCTGCGGTCCTCGGGCGAACAGGCCAGGATGCCGCTGTCGCCAAAGATCATGACCTCGCGCACCTGTTCGATGGTCTCGCCCACCAGCGCCACCCTGCGGCATAGCCCCGGGTCCAGCGGCATCGGCCCCTCCACCATCGAACGGACCCATTCGGCACCGGCACGGGTCTTGCCCGCCCCCCGTCCGCCCATCACCACCCAGGTCCGCCAGGCGCCTTCGGGCGGCAGCTGATGGTCCATCGCCCAGAACTCGAACAGAAACGGCAATGCCAGCAGCTCCCCCTCGTCAAGGTCATCAAGAAACTGTTTTTGGAGGTCTGCACCGGCGCAGGCGATCCAGCTTGCACCCGATCTCAAACCGGGCTTTGTCCAGATCGAGGGCATAGGCTCCCCTTGCGATGCCAGCTTGTCTGTTTCTGTTTTCATGAAGATTGTTCTCCGCCTTTGCACATTGCGGGATCAGCCCCTGAATTTCCTTCAGGGTCTGCATCACCGCCTTTCCGTCGATGTCCTCAATGGACTGCGCTTGTGTCGTCAGGTCCTCGATCCGCCGCCGCAGATCCCGGACCGCATTTTGCAGGGCCTCAAAGACCTCTGCGCTATATGCCACGTCTTGCTCCTGGGTCTTGATCGTCATTCAGAGTCAAACCTTTTGCTACAGCGTCCCGCCCTGGACCTGAGACAGATCAAATCGCCAATGTCCCCAGAGCGCGTAGCGCGGCAGGGTATGGGCGGTTCAAGTTTAAGGCGGGGCGCATTAGGGGGCCCTGACCGAACAGACATGAAAAAGGCGGCACCCGGGTCACCCCGGGGCCGCCTGCCATCTGTCCTAGCATGCCTGAATCTATACGTCAGACCGTTCGCAAAGTCAAGTTTTTAAGTGTTAACAACACCTTATACGACCGTGCGCAGCCTCAGTTGCCCCCGGTAGACGCATTGCCCGCAGCCGCCGCACCGCGTTCCGCCTCGATCTGGCGCCAGCGTGCGACATTCTCGTTATGCGCCTCCAGCGTGGTGGCAAAGGCATGTCCACCGGTGCCATCGGCGACAAAGAACACATAATCGGTCTCATCCGGCTGCGCCGCCGCCATCAGGCTGGCACGGCCCGGATTGGCAATCGGCGTGGGTGGCAAGCCGGTGATCACATAGGTGTTCCAGGGCGTCTCCGCACGCAGCTCCGACCGCCGCAGGCCCCGGCCCAGCACACCTTCCCCCTTGGTGATCCCATAGATCACCGTCGGGTCGGTCTGCAGCCGCATGTTCTGGTTCAACCGGTTCACAAAGACCGAAGCCACCTGCCCCCGTTCCTCCGGCACACCGGTCTCCTTCTCGACGATGGAGGCCAGGATCAGCAGGTCTTCGGGGCTGCCGATGGGCAGATCGGGATCACGCGCTTCCCAGGCAGCGGCGACCAGCACCTCCTGTGCGGCCTCCATCTGCGCCAGGATTGCGGCGCGGTCGTCGCCGGGGCGCACCTCATAGCTGTCGGGGGCCAGCGCGCCCTCGGGCGGCACATCCGCAATCTCGCCTTCCAGCAGGTCGATGCCCTTGAGCGCCTCGACCACCTGCCAGCTTGTCACCCCTTCGGCCATGGCCACCCGGAACCGGGTGTCAGGCTTTGCCTTGAGCGTGGTGAAAACCTCCGGCACATCGCCTTCGCCGGGCGTGAACTCCGCACGCTCCACGAAACGATTGGTGGCCGGGTCCAGTTCACGCACCTGTACCGACACGCGGTTCACCCCGATCCGGTAGACCACCTCGGTGCCACAGGTGCTGGCCCCGCCCTTGGTCACCACATCGACGATCTGCGACATCGAGGTGCCGGGCTGCACCAGGAAACTGCCGGCCTTCAACTGGCCCGTCTTCTCTTCGTAATCCGCCCCGATGCGAAAGATCGCGGCAGAGGAAATCGCACCCTGATCGACCAGGCTCTGACTGACCCTGCGCATGTTGGACCCACGCTCGACCTGCAGGCAAATCGCCTGATCCAGCGGCCCCTCAGCCTGATATTGTGACTTTCCCCAAAGAATGACACCGCCCAGCAGGAACAGTCCCACAATCAGGAATGTCACTGCGTTGGACGCAATATGTCGCCACATGAATCAGACCTTTCCGAACAGGACAGAGGCATTTGTCCCGCCGAACCCGAACGAGTTGCTCAGCGCCACCTTGATCTCGCGCTCGACCTTCTTGTTGGGCGCAAGGTCGATGGCGGTTTCCACCGCCGGGTTGTCCAGGTTGATGGTGGGCGGTGCCACCTGATCGCGGATCGCAAGGATCGAGAAGATCGCCTCGATCGCGCCGGCCGCGCCCAGCAGGTGCCCGGTGGCGGATTTGGTCGATGACATCGTCACCTTGCCCGCCGCATCGCCCAGCATCCGCTCGACCGCGCCCAGTTCGATGGTATCGGCCATGGTCGAGGTGCCATGCGCGTTGATATAGTCGATATCGCCCGGCTCCAACCCGGCACCGCGCAACGCGCTGCGCATCGAGCGTTCGGCCCCGTCGCCATCCTCCGCCGGTGCGGTGATGTGATAGGCATCGCCCGAAAGCCCGTATCCCAGCACCTCGGCATAGATCTTGGCACCGCGCGCCTTGGCGTGTTCATATTCCTCCAGCACCACGATGCCGGCCCCCTCACCCATCACAAAGCCGTCGCGGTCCGCGTCATAGGGGCGGCTGGCCTTGGTGGGATCATCGGCGCGCTTGGTGCTCAGCGCCTTGCAGGCGTTGAACCCGGCAATCCCGATTTCGCAGATCGCCGCCTCGGCCCCGCCCGCGATCATCACATCCGCATCACCATGCTGGATCAGCCGCGAGGCATCGCCAATGGCATGCGCCCCGGTGGAACAGGCGGTCACGACTGAATGGTTCGGGCCCCGGAACCCGTAGCGAATGCTCACCTGTCCGGAAATCAGGTTGATCAGCGCGCCAGGCACAAAGAACGGGCTCACACGGCGCGGCCCCTTTTCCTTCATCATGATGGCGGTATTGGCGATGGAATTCAGCCCGCCGATGCCGGAGCCGATCAGAACACCCGTCCGCTCAAGGCTCTCGCGGTCTTCGGGCATCCATCCGGAATCCTCCACCGCCTGCTGCGCCGCCGCCATGCCGAACAGGATAAAGGTATCGACCTTGCGCTGTTCCTTGGGCTCCATGTACTTGCCCGCGTCAAAGGTCCCGTCGGACCCGTCGCCAAGGGGAACTTCGCAGGCATATTGCGTGATCACATTGCTCGCGTCGAAACAGGTGATCGGACCTGCCCCGGATTGCCCCGCCAGAATCCGCGACCAGCTTGCCTCGACCCCATCGGCCAAGGGCGTCACCAGCCCCAATCCTGTCACCACCACTCTGCGCATCATATGCCCCCTCATGTCTTTTACAGGGCTATACCTTGGCCAAGGCCCCGTGTTCAAGAGCCGAGGCTCGGCTCGGCTGGATCAGGCAAATCGGGCGGCAGACGGCTCAGCGCAGGAAAAGCACCAGCAGGACAAGGCCATAGCCTGTTTCGACCACAAAGCAGCCCAGCGTGTTCAGCGACTTCAGCGGCACGCCGTGCTGCAGGCGCCGGATCAGATGCCAGATGCCCTGCGCAAAGATCGTCACGACAATCAGCGCGGGCGAAGTGACAAGCCCCAGCACACCGCCGCAGATCAGGACCGAAGCGATCAGCGTCTCCGGCCCCAGCGGCGCGCGGCGGCCATGGGTCTTGGCCAGATAGGTCAGATTGACGAAAATGGAAAAAGCGGCCGCAATCAGCCAGATATGCGGACCGGCCAGCGGCATTTGCGGCACCATCACCAATGTCAGGTACAGGGCGCAGGCCGAGATAAGCAGATGCTGCTTTTGCCGCAGAAATTCCGAAAATGAGAGCATGAGTGAAAATACCTTGGTTTCCGATAGCTGAAAATCTGCCAGCACCACTGCCGTGCAGCAAGTCAGGCAAACCTTACCCCCTGTGGTGTCCCGTAGCCCCGGCGCGGCTCATACCGGCGGGCCCTTCCGGGTCAGCAGGACCACCGGATCACCGTCCATCTCGGTCTCGCGCATCGGGGTATAGCCCAGAGTCTCGGCAATCCGCAACGACCCTTCGTTGTCGGGCGTGATCAGGCAAACCGTCCGGCCCGCCACCACCCTGTCGAACCAGTCATGCGCCGCCTGCGCCGCCTCCAACCCCAGGCCGCGCCCCTGGGCCCCGGGTTCAAGCACCCATCCGGCCTCGGGAAAGGGATCAAAATCATCACCCAATCCCCTGGAACCAAAGAAGAATCCCGTTTGCCCGGACATTTCGGGCTGGCGATGTATCTGGATCGCCCATTGCCCGAAACCCGCGATCTGCCAATGCCCGGCATTGCGCAGAAAGGCATCCCAGGACCGGGTCTTGGGCCAGGGTTTGCCGGAAATATGGGTCACCACCGCCGGGGTTGCCCAGATCTCCGCGAAACGCGGAAAATCCTCGCGCCGCATCGCGCGCAGCGTCAGCCGGTGGGTATTGATCGTCGGAACATTGCGGGACATGCGGTGAATGACTTTCACTCTTGGGAACTGCCTGAACGCACATTGGCAAATGCCCGTGCTGCTTCGCAACCCCCGCTGCACCGCAGAAACGAAAAACGGCGTCAATCCGCAGAGGATGACGCCGTTCGATGGTTTTCAGCCGCGGCCATGCCGCCGGCCCATGGACTTAGGAAGCTTCCTTGATGAACTTCACCGCGTCGCCGAATGTCTGGATGTTCTCGGCTGCGTCATCGGGAATCTCGATGCCGAACTCTTCTTCGAATGCCATCACCAGTTCAACGGTGTCGAGGCTGTCGGCACCCAGATCGTCGATGAACGACGCATTCTCGGTGACTTTGTCCTCTTCAACACCAAGGTGTTCCACAACGATCTTTTTTACGCGGTCTGCGACGTCGCTCATAATAAGTCCTCATGTCTTCCGGTGGCCGGTATGACCCCCGTTTATACTAGCCTCATGCTGATGTTCAGCGGTTGGCGGATGCCCCGTTTCCGAAGCGGCTCTGACCCTTGTTCGCACAAGGCCCATAGGGCACGCAAGCACCCCCTTTTACGATTCTGCGCCCCCTTTAGCACATGACGCATGACACGCAAATGTTATTACAGCCTCCGGCCATTACCCCAAGACAGGTCACATCGCCAATGTCCCCAGAGCGCTTGGCGCGGCAGGGTATTGGCGATTCAAGGTCATGGCCTGACGCCACAGGCGCAGGGTCACAACATGGCCATGCCGCCGTTGACGTGCAAGGTGGTGCCGGTCAGATAAGCGGCCTCCGCGCTGCTGAGATAGACAACCGCGCCCGCGATTTCCGCCGCGGTGCCCATCCGCCCCGCAGGGATTTGCCCCATGATTCCAGACTTCTGGTCGTCGGTCAGCTTGTCGGTCATTGCCGTGGCGATAAAGCCCGGTGCCACCGCGTTCACGGTGATGCCACGGCTTGCGACCTCATAGGCGAGCGATTTGGACATGCCCACCATGCCCGCCTTGGACGCAGCGTAATTCGCCTGGCCGGGGTTGCCGGTGGCCCCCACCACGCTCGAAATATTCACGATCCGGCCCCAGCGCGCCTTCATCATGCCGCGCATGACGCCTTTGCACAGTTTGAAGGTTGCCGTCAGGTTAACATCCAGCACCGACTGCCATTCTTCATCCGACATCCGCATGAACAGGTTGTCGCGGGTGATGCCCGCGTTATTGACCAGAATATCGACCGATCCCATCGCCTCAGCCGCCTGTTTCGGCAGGGCATCCACCGCCGCCAAGTCGCTCAGGTTGCAGGGCAGCACATGCGCCCGCTCGCCCAGTTCCGCCTTCAGCGCCTCCAGCGGCTCGGTCCGCGTGCCGGACAGGCCGACAACCGCCCCCTGCGCGTGCAATTGCCGCGCGATCTCTGCGCCGATGCCCCCGGACGCGCCGGTGATCAGCGCATTTTTCCCTGTCAGATCAAACATATATCTTCCTTTTCGTGGTCAATTCCCGACCGGCTCTGTCAGCAGGCCATAGCGGGCGATCTCGCCCGGTGTCATTTCATGTATCCCGTCCGAGGGGGCGGCAGCCAAGGTAAACCAGTAAAACGCATCGCTGCCCAGCATATCGGTGACATAGCTGCGGGTCATATCGTGTTCCGGCGCGCTGCGCGGATAGCTGCTGCCCTCGCGGTAGCCATTGCGCCAGCTGTGCACCCCCAGGGACGCGCCGCGCGCCATCGTGCGGCGGTTGCCCGCCAGGAAAAGATCCACCCCGCCCGAGTCGACCACGCTGTGCGGCGTCAGATGGGTGTCGATGCCGCGCGCGCGCAGCAGATAGCCCATGCGCACCGTCGCCGCCCCATCGACAGAGCCGCTCACCTGCGTCGGCACCAGCGTCCTGACCTGCGGATTCTGCGCCAGAAGCCGCTCGAAATTGGCAGGTGTGCGGCTGGTGATTGTCCCCGCAAGATACAGCCTGTCGCCCTCGACGCGCAGGGTCGTGCCATCGCTGGCGTTCTCGATCGTCGCGCAGGCGGCCAGCGCCAGCAACAGGATCAGGGCAAGGCGCCGGAACATCAGGCGTCTTTCAGCGCGGCCACGTCCTCTGGCGTGCCGACCGCGCGGCAGGTGCTGTCCTTGGCGATGCGGCGGATCATGCCGGACAGGGCCTTGCCTGCGCCGATCTCCCAGAACTCGGTCACGCCCTGGGCGGCCATCCATTCCACCGAAGAGCGCCAGCGCACCCGGCCTGTCACCTGCTCGACCAGCAGTTCGCGGATGCGCCCCGCATCCGTCACGCTGGTCGCCAGCACATTGGCCACCAGCGGCACGGCCGGGTCCTTCATCCCGACCTCGCCCAGGGCGCGGGCCATCTCCTCTGCGGCGGGCTGCATCAGCGCGCAATGGAAAGGCGCAGAGACCGGCAGCGGCAGCGCGCGCTTGGCACCGGCCTCCTTGGCCAGCACCACGGCGCGATCAATCGCCGCCTTGCTGCCCGACAGCACGTTCTGGCTGGGATCGTTTTCATTGGCCAACTGGCAGACATCGCCCTGCGCGGCCTCTGCCGCCACTTTCTCGGCGGCCTCGGCATCCAGCCCCAGAACCGCCGCCATGGCGCCCTGACCCACCGGCACCGCCGCCTGCATCGCGCGGCCCCGGATACGCAGCAGCCGCGCCGTATCAGCCAGCGACAGGGTGCCTGCCGCACAAAGCGCGGAATATTCCCCCAGCGAATGCCCCGCGACAAAGGCCGCTCGGTCGAGATCGAAACCTTCGGCGCGCATCGCGGCAAGGGCGGCCATCGAGGTCGCCATCAGCGCAGGCTGGGCGTTTTCGGTCAGGGTCAGCGCCTCTGCCTCGCCCTCCCAGATCAGCGCCGAGAGTTTCTCACCCAGCGCCTCGTCCACCGCGTCGAACACGGCCCGCGCCTCCGGGTAACTGTCGGCCAGCGCCTTGCCCATCCCGATGGTCTGTGCGCCCTGCCCTGGAAATACGAATGCGATGCTCATCTTGGCCTCCTCTTTGTTGGCACCGGGTCTAGCCTGCGCGGCCAGCCGGAACAAGCCCGCAGCGCATCGCGCATGGCTGCACAGCGGGCCTGCGTCTATTGGCATTGCCCCGGCGGAAACAGCCGGTATCTATGCGCCAAACCCGACCGGAGACCCAGATGCCCCTGACCAACACACAGATCCGCTATGGCGGCGTCGCGAAAACCTTTCACTGGCTGACCGCGCTGCTGATCCTGACCCTGATTGTCCTGGGCCTCGTGGCCGAGGATCTGCCCTATGCCAAAGATGCCGAACTTGCACGCAAGGCCTGGCTCTTCTCGCTGCACAAGACCCTTGGCGTGCTGGTCTTTTTCGTCGCCCTCGCCCGTATCCTCTGGGCAGTCAGCCAGCCCAGGCCGGGCCTGCTGAACGCCGACAAGAGGGCAGAGAGTTTTCTGGCCGAGCTGGTGCACTGGCTGCTCTATGGCGCGCTGGTGATCGTGCCGTTGTCGGGCTGGATCGGCCATGCCGCTGCCTCCGGCTTTGCGCCGATCTGGTGGCCGCTAGGCCAAAATCTGCCGCTGGTGCCCAAATCCACCAGCCTGGAACATCTCGCCGGTGCGGTTCACTTTGTCTCGGGCCGTGTGCTGATCGGGGCGATCCTGCTGCATTTCATCGGCGCACTGAAACATCACTTCATCGACCGCGACAGCACCCTGCGCCGCATGTTGCCGGGCGACGCGCCGATTGGCCCCCTGCCGCAGGCCAGCCACAGCGCCCTACCGGTGGTGGCCGCTGTGGCAATCTGGTGCGCCTCGCTTGGTCTGGCCCTGAGCACAGCACAGGGCGCGGATGGGGCGCTCCCCAATGGTCCGGCCCTGAGCGAAGTCACCTCTGACTGGCAGGTGCAGGAGGGCACGATCGCGCTGCGCGTGACCCAGTTCGGATCCGAGGTCGAAGGCCGTTTCAACGACTGGACCGCCGCGATTTCCTTTGACGATACGCAGCCGACCGGCGTTGTGGGCGATGTCACCGCCACCATTTCCATCCCCTCGCTGACGCTGGGGTCGGTCACCAAACAGGCATTGGGCGCGGATTTCTTTGCCGCCGAGAGCTTTCCCACCGCCACCTTCAGCGGCGAGATCCGTCATGCCAGCGACGGGTACGAAGCCCTGGGCACCCTGACCATCAAGGACAGGTCAGTGCCGCTGACCCTGCCCTTCCTGCTGTCGATCCGGGACAACGCCGCCGAGATGCGGGCGGATGTGACCCTGGACCGGCGCGATTTTGGCATCGGTGACAACATGCCCAAGGAGGACAGCCTGGCCTTTGCGGTCGATGTCGCGATCCGGCTGACCGCAAGTCGCGCGCAGGTCGGCACCGAATAGCAGCCTTCCAACCGCAGCCTTCCAGATGCAAAAAGGCCGGGGACAATCCCCGGCCTTTCGCTTGTTCCGTTCAGGACGATCAGTCGGCTTTCATCGCCTCGACCGAGATGTTCACCTGAACTTCGTCGCTGACATAGGGTGCAAAGGCACCAAGATCGAAGTCGGACCGCACGATGGTGGTGGTCGCATCGAAACCGGCCCAGGGCTTGCCCTCTTGCGGGTGGTCGCCAAGCTGGTTCAGCTTCGCATCCAGCACCACGGATTTGGTCACGTCGTTCATGGTCAGATCGCCGGTGATCAGGGCCGTATCCTCGCCGGTGACCTCGATCCCGGTTGAGGTAAAGGTGATCATGTCACCCTCTTCCGCACCGAAAAAGTCATCCGCCATGAAGTGGTTCTTGCGCTGTTCCCAACCGGTGAACATCGACATGACCGGCATGGACACGGTGACGGAAGACGCGGCGGGGTCTTCCTGATCGAACATGATCTCACCCTCGAAGCCCGAGAAGATGCCGTAGGTTGTCGAAAAGCCGAGGTGTTCATAGTTGAACACGACCTGCGAATGGCTGGGGTCCAGCGTGTATTTTTCCGCCTTGGTCGCCGTGTCGGCCGCCATTGCACCGGTCGCGCCAAGGGCCAGAGCCGCGGCAAAAATCATATGCTTCATGTGGTACTCCTGGGAGGATGTTGGTTGATCGTCGTGGCAGCAGATGTGCGGCTTGCCACGACGGAATCAATTCAACATGTCCTCACAGCGACTGCGCGCCAGCAAACAATTGCCTTCTGCGAACCCTTCCGGGCTGCGCATCTGCTGTCAGCGCATCAGGCGAGTTTGCCCGCGTCGCGCAGGCCGTTGATCAGGCTGTTGCGCAGGGATGAATCCGTCAGCGTCGCGACGGCCAGCAGGACGCCCTGCGCATCCCACAAACGGACAACCGGACCGCTGACCTCGGCCGCGCCAAGTTCGGCAAAGCTGCTGCGCGTCAGCACCTCCCGCGCGCCATAACCGTCGGGCCGGACCAGGCTGACGGTGCGGCGGATCGTGTCGATTTCGATTTCGGGCGCCCCGGGCTTGCTGCTGGCCAGCATCATGCCCAGTCCCGCCAATGCCGCCGCCACGGAAAGCAACAGCCGGAACAACATCACTTCCGCCTCGGCGGTGCCGGGTGCAAGCCAGATCACGAAAGCTGCCAGAAACAGCCCCGCACCACAGATCCGCTGCAATGTGCGGGCCAGCATCCGGCCCCCGTCCACCATGGATACCGGTTCACGCGTGATTGCGCCGCCTTTGGTAAAATCCGCTGCTGCCGTCATCTGCCCAATCCTTTATTTGGTTGGCCTTTATTTGGTTGGCCTTTATTTGGTTGGCCTTTGTTTGGTTGATGTGATGCTGCAAAAGGAATTGGACCAAAGCTGGGCGAAGCCGCGGCACGGATCGGACCTTGTTGAGACCGGGGGCGGAACCGGCATTGCCGTCATGCATTTCTAAGCCGGACCGCCATTCAGCGCAGCATGCGATGCCCCGGTGCGGCGGATTTTGTCAGCCTTCGCAAAAAAGTGTTGCGACCGCCCGTTGAAACCGCAGGCCCAATCCGGGCGAAGGCTGCTGGTATTTTGGTTTCCAAATAGCGCGCTCTACGAAATTCGGTTCTTGATCCGGCTCAATCCCACCGGGGTCACACCCAGATATCGCGCGATCTCGTTCTGGGTCACCAGGTCAAACAGGTCTGGCGTGTGTTCCAACAGCCTTTTGTACCGGTCTTCTGCCGACAGACACAGAAGTTCATATTCGCGCATTTCCTTGCGAATGCCAAAGCTCAGCAGAAAATCGACAATCTCGCCGGACAGTTCCGGATCAGATCGGCTCGCTTCATTGAGATCAGAAAAGTTCACACCAACAAGCGCGGATGGCTTCAGGCAGACCAAACTGAACGTGCACGCTTCGCCTTGGTAGCACGATGCGAGACTGCCGATCTTGCCGCCGGGAAGGATGAAGGACTTAATGTGCTCCTTTCCGTCTTCCGACAGATAGTATGCCTTTAACAAGCCGCTTTGAAGACTGTAGATTGATCCGTCCTGTTCACCCTGGCGGAACAGATATTCTCCTGCTTCGTATCTGCGGGGCCGCCCGTGCGCAGCGACGTAGTCAGATAATTTCATGCGTTTTAACCCGGGTTAATTCCAGCGCCTTGGGGTTTGCCTAACGTGCCCGCAAATCATGAAAGCGCAACGGGTGTATGACATGGAACTTCAAAACAAACACATTGTAATCACGGGAGCTGCGTCGGGCCTGGGCCTTGCGATTTTGCGACGGCTTGAGCCGAACAACCGCATCTCTGTCATTGCGCGGCCATCAGGCGGGTTGGATGCGCTACGCGCGGAATTTCCCAAAATTTCGATCCAAGAGGCCGATCTGGCTGATATTGCTGCGGTTGAGCGCGCGGCGGACAGGCTGGTGAAGCGGGGCGATGCCATTGATGTGTTGTTCAACAATGCCGCCGTTCAATTCACGCCACGCTTTACTGACCCTGACTTCCGGTACGAAACGATACGCCGGGAGATTGATGTCAATTTCACCTCGGTTTGTGCCCTGATCCATCTGCTCTTGCCGCAACTGATGCAGGCGCAATCGGCGATGATCGTGAACATCAACTCCGGTTTGGCCTTGGCCCCCAAGGCAGGGTCCGCCATTTATTGCGCCACCAAGGGGGCGTTGAATATCTTTTCGCAATCCCTCGGCTATCAGTTGGAGGGGACAAGCGTCTCAGTCAAACAGGTGTTTCTGCCGATGGTCGACACCAAGATGACCGACGGGCGCGGTGGCGGGAAAATCACACCGGAACAGGCCGTGGCAGAGATCGTCGCGGGCCTGTCAACCGGCCGCCCGAACATCGACGTTGGCAAGGTAAAACTGCTCCGGCTCATTCAACGCCTGTCGCCCATGGCCGCTGCGCGCATCATGAAGGGGGCCTGAGCGATGAAATCACTCCTCAAAGTCATGCTGATCCTTGGAGGTCTGTTTGCACTGACCTTCGTTGCGGGACGGCTGCTGGGGATCCTCACGGTCGAAAACGTTCAGGCACTGTTGGAATGGGCACAGCGCGTGGACCCGGCGATTGTGTTCGGACTGGTTGTGTTCTTGTTGTTCGCAGACCTGTTTGTTGCGGTGCCGACACTCACCATCACCATATTGGCGGGCGTTTTGATCGGCTTTCCCGCGGGGGCCGCGGCGGCTATCACTGGCATGTCCCTGGCCGCGGGAACCGGGTATTGGATCAGCCGGTTCTGGGGGCAAAAGGGCGTTGCCCTGTTGGTCAAGGATGCGGAGGAGCGTGCCTCCTTAATCGCGATCTTTCAGGAAAGCGGCCCGGTGATGATCCTTTTGTCACGCGCAGCACCGATCGTTCCGGAAGTCACCGCTTGCATGGCCGGCGCGACAAGGATGCCTTTCGCGCGGTATGGCGTTTTCTTTGCAATCGGCACGCTGCCTTAGGCTCTGGACCCATTAATTCTATATGCTCAGCGGCGATTTCACGAAATTTCAATGGTTTGGGGCGTGCAGCCAATAGTGGTTCTATTTGCAAGCGACCCAAGACGTTGAAATGAAGTGAA
>Ga0189278_10203_pt1 | contig 42375 bp, 33 predicted proteins | sample N26A9minimetaG_FD_130326 | JGI IMG/M metagenome (GOLD analysis project Ga0189278, IMG submission 130326) | Marine microbial communities from the Costa Rica Dome - N26 A9 mini metaG | ecosystem: Environmental > Aquatic > Marine > Oceanic > Photic zone | place: Costa Rica: the Eastern Pacific...
CCGACTTGCGGGTGATCTTGTCGACCTCGTCGATATAGACGATGCCGCGCTGCGCCCGTTCCACGTTGTATTCAGAGGACTGAAGCAGCTTGAGGATGATGTTCTCCACATCCTCGCCCACGTAACCGGCTTCGGTCAGGGTGGTTGCATCCGCCATGGTGAAAGGCACATCCAGAATCCGCGCCAGCGTCTGCGCCAGCAGCGTCTTGCCACAGCCGGTGGGGCCGATCAGCAGGATGTTGGATTTCGCCAACTCGATGTCACCGCCCTTCTGGGCGTGATTCAGACGTTTGTAGTGGTTGTGAACCGCAACCGAGAGCACCTTTTTCGCGTTCTGCTGGCCAATCACGTAATCGTCCAGCACGTCGCAGATGTCCTTGGGCGTCGGCACACCGTCCGTCGCCTTCAGCCCGCTCGCCTTGGTCTCTTCACGGATGATGTCCATGCAAAGCTCGACGCATTCATCACAAATGAACACAGTGGGGCCTGCAATCAGCTTGCGCACCTCGTGCTGGCTTTTACCGCAAAAGCTGCAATAGAGGGTGTTCTTGCTGTCACCGCCGGAATTATTCGCCATGTCAGCCCTTTCAGGTCTGCTTTTTCGCTCAATCGACGCGCATGCGCGCCACTCGTATGGTCAACCCTAGGCCACGCCCCCCCCAGCCACAATCGCAAAATCGTCACAGTCGCGAGGGCGTGTGGACCTGTGTTATTTTTTCTTCTGCGCGTCGGGATCATCCGCCTTGCCGCGGCTTTCCACGATCTCGTCGATATGGCCCCATTCCTTGGCCTCTTCCGGGGTCATCCACAGGTCGCGGTCCAGCGCCTTCTGGACGGCCTTCAACGTCTGGCCGGAGTGTTTGACATAAAGTTCGTACATCCGTTCACGGGTGCGTTCGATGTGGCGCGCGGAAATCAGGATGTCTTCTGCCTTGCCCTGCGAACCGCCGGAAGGCTGGTGGATCATCACTTCGCCATTGGGCAGCGAAAACCGCAGCCCCTTTTCGCCGCCGATCGCAATCACCGACCCCATGGAGGCCGCCATGCCGCAGATCAGGGTCGAGACCTTGGGCTTGATGTATTGCATTGTATCGTAGATCGACAGACCCGCCGTCACCTCACCCCCGGGGGAGTTGATGTACATGCTGATTTCCTTGGACGGATTTTCCGCCTCAAGGTGCAGCAGCTGTGCCACGACAAGGTGGCTCATGCCGCTGTGAATCGGACCGTTCACAAAGATGATCCGCTCCTTCAGCAGGCGCGAGAAGATGTCATAGGCGCGTTCGCCCCGGCTGGTCTGCTCGACCACCATGGGGACCAGCGTGTTCATGTAGGTATCATATGGATCGTTCATCGTCTCTGCCTGTCGTTATCGTTCGCTGGACCATACCCGCAAACTCTTACCCAGAGATTAGTCGCGGCGCAGAGGGGGTTCAAGGGGGGCCGGTCCGCCTTGGTCCGCCGCTTGGGCGATCTGACTGACGCAATTGATTAAAAGCCTCGAAATGCCTGTTCCGGCAGCACGCCCCGCCGGGTCGGCGAAATGCCGGCATGGTGGCGGCAGATGCAGGGTTCACCCCTTTACGACAACCGGTGCCGGGGTGGCCGTGACCTGCCCGCGCCGGGTGATGTAGCGCGCCAGCGCCGGTTCCAGCGCGGTGCCGCCCCCCGCTTGCAGCAAGGCGACCGTGATCTCCTCCGCCGGGTCCAGCGCGCGCCCGCCCGCAAGCAGGGTCAGATCGGAAATGCGCGCGCCCTCGGGGGCCCCCGGCGCAATGGCAAAAGACAGGCCCGCCGCCCGCATCATCCGGCTGTCCTGCCGGGCAAAGGGGTCTTCGGCAAAGGCCGCATGGGCCGCCGCTTCCAGCAGCACCGCAACGGCCGCTCCGGTCAGGCGGCGCTTGACCAGATGCCGCCCCTGCGCCACCTGCGCCAGATGCCGCGTCAGGATCGGCTGGCCCGGCAATATCGTCTCTGCCGCGCGCAGGGGCGGGACCAGCGCCAGGTCGGCCCCCGTCTCTGCCAGCATCGCATCCCCGATCAGCGCCTCCCAGGTGCCGCTGAAACTGTCGCGATGGTGCAGCATGTCGGCGGCGCTGCCGACCGCTGCATCCGCCTCCGTGCCCAGGGCCTGCAGGGCCCTGGCATCCGGCCTGATCAACTCGCTGAAAACCGGGATCAGCCCATGGCTGAGTTCAGCCATCTGCCCGTCCTTCACCGCGATATCGACGCGGGTCACGAACCGGCCCTGTGCCCCGGAAGCGACGATATGCGTGCCGCCCAGCACCTCCGGCTCTGGCAGGGCATGGCCCGAGCGCCCCGAAAAGATCAGATCGACCCCTTCCAGCCCCGAGGCAAGGGCGCGGTCCGCTTCGAACCCCATCTGCGACAGCAGGATGACAACAGCCGCCCCGGCGGCACGGCGCGCGGCGACGGCCTGTTGCAGCCCCTCCAGCGAAAATCCGGTCTCCGGACGGTGCGGATCGGCCAGGCCGATCACGGCAACCTGCGCCCCGCCCCGCGTAAAAACCGCGTGATCCGGCTGGCCTTCCGCATTGGCGGCCAGCGCGCCGGGAGGTGGCTGCGGCACCGCGCGGTCAAAACTCTGTGCATCCGGTTTGAGCAAAGGCCCCGCCAGATCCGTACCGCTGCCGCCCCCGTCCAGCAGGATGGCGCCGGGCCGCGCGCTGCGGACCGCGCCGATGACAGTGGCCAAATGCGCCAGCCCGCCCATCGGCCCATAGACCGCGCCAAGCGCGTCAAAGCCTTCGGCGGTCATCGCGGCATCCATCGGGGTGCGCCCGCCGATCCCGTAGCGGATGCGCAGCGCCTCGCCCGTCAGGTTCGGCACCCGGTCAGGGCCATAACGCACCGCCGCTGGGCGCAGATGATGCGGCAAAACCATGCCGCGCAGATCGCTGAAATGCAGCAGGGTAATGTCGCCAAGGGGGTAGAAATCCAGCAGCGCCGTCTGATCATAGCGGTCCTGTGCCATCCCCTGCCGCGCCGACAGCCCAAGCCCGGCACCGGCGGCAATCATCTGCCCCAAGACCTCGCGACGCGTTATCATTTTCGACCGTTCCCTGTACTGTCGCCCCTGCTGGGCGACCGGTGCCAGCTTGCCCGCTTGCCCCCCTTGTCGCAAGGCCCGGCGCCGCTGCCTGCGGAGAATGACCAAAGACACGGGACATCGCCGGGATTTTAGGTCAGTTTTGTCATGAAACGACAACACTTCGACGTCAAAGACGGCGCAGCGAAACACAGCCAGAGGATTCCCGCAATGAAGCGCAGCGACATCGTCAACGACCCCAGCATCGGCAACAAGGCCGAAGCCTTTGAAGCCTTCGATGACATCCCGACCAACCCCAACCTGGGCCGGACCATCGGCGATGTGATCAATGCCCGCTACGGGCGCCGCGACATGCTGCGCGGGATGCTGGGTGTCTCGGCCACGACGGCGCTGTTCGGCACCTCGGCGCTGATCGCGCCGAAACAGGCGCAGGCGGCAGATGCCGGCAGCCGCTATGTCTTTGACGAGGTGACGGCGGGCAATGACGAGACCCACCATGTGGCCGAAGGCTATGACGCGCAGATCCTGCTGCGCTGGGGCGATCCGATCATGGCCGACGCGCCGGAATTCGACGTGATGAACCAGACGGCGGCGGCACAGCTCAAGCAGTTCGGCTACAACAACGACTATGTGGGCTTTGTCCCGCTGAACGACGAGGGCACGCGCGGGCTGCTTTGCGTCAACCACGAATACACCAATGAAGAGGTCATGTTCCCCGGTCTGGGCCGCCAGGACCGGGACGGTTTCTCTGGCATGACGCCCGAGCTGATCGACATCGAGATGGCCGCCCACGGCGGCTCCGTTGTCGAGATCGCGCAAGGTGAAGACGGCCAATGGTCTGTGGTGCGCGACGGCAAGATGAACCGCCGCATCACCCCGCTGGACACCGAAATGACCCTGAGCGGCCCCGCTGCGGGCCATGCGCGGCTGATGACCAATGACGACCCCACCGGCACCAGGGTGATCGGCACGATCAACAACTGCGCGGGCGGCCTGACCCCCTGGGGCACCTGGCTGATGGCCGAAGAGAACTTCCACGGCTATTTCTGGACCGACAATGTCGATGCCGAGGGCAAACCGGTGATCGACAGCGCCAACCCCGAGGCGGTCTCTTACAAGCGCTACGGCGTGCCGGGGGCCTGGTATGCCTGGGGCAAGACCCACGACCGCTGGAACGTCGACCGTGAACCCAACATGCCGAACAAGTTCGGCTGGGTGGTCGAAGTGGACCCGATGGACCCGACCTCCACCCCCGTCAAACACACCGCATTGGGCCGGTTCCGCCACGAGGGCGCGGAAACCACTGTCGCCTCGGATGGCAAGCTGGTGATCTACATGGGCGACGACAACCGCTTTGATTATCAGTACAAATATGTCTCCGACGGCACCGTGTCGGACGACCGCGCCGCCAATACCAAGCTGCTGGAAGAAGGCACGCTTTATGTCGCGCGCTTTGACGAGGACGGTACGGTCACATGGCTGCCGCTGGTGCATGGCGAAGGGCCGCTGACGGCTGAAAACGGCTTCAACGACCAGGGCGATGTGATGATCGACACGCGCATCGCTGCCGATCTGGTCGGTGCCACCCCGATGGACCGCCCCGAAGACGCGCAGCCGCGCGGCGACGGCACCGCCTATATCATGCTGACCAACAACTCGCGCCGCGAAGAGGCCAATGCCGCCAACCCGCGCCCCGAGAACAACTTTGGCCATATCATCGAGATCAAGGAAGACGGCGGCAACCATTCGGCCACCCGCGGCACATGGTCGATCCTGGTGAAATGCGGCGATCCGGCAATTGCCGAGGTGGGCGCACAGTGGAACCCCGAAACCTCGGAAAACGGCTGGTTCGGATCCCCCGACAACTGCGTCATCGACGCGGACGGGCGGCTGTGGATCTCTACCGATCAGGGGTCGAACTGGGGCAAGACGGGCAAGTCGGACGGGCTTTATGCGCTGGAGACCGAAGGCGAGGCGCGCGGCACGTCAAAGCTGTTCTTCCGCTGCCCCGTAGGCGGCGAGATGTGCGGCCCCTACTTCACCGACAATGGCGAGACACTGTTCCTGGCCGTGCAGCACCCCGGCACCGACGGGACCAAGGACCTCGCGGGTTTTGAGCGCGACTCGACCTTCGAAGACCCGGCAACCCGCTGGCCGGACTTCGACCCCGCCATGCCACCGCGCCCCTCTGTGGTGGTGGTCACCAAAAAGGGCGGCGGCAAGATCGCGGTCTGAAATCGCTGCCATTGACGAAGGGGCCCTGCTTGCGGGGCCCCTTTCTGTTGGATGCCTTGCGCAACCGACGTTGTGTCAGATCGGGGGCCGGCCAGAACAGCAGTGCTTTGTGCCGAGCGCAGTGAAGGGTTTCTTTGAGCCCTTTCCGCTTCCCCCCGGCGCGGAATCAAGGCCGCAGGCCGCCGCGCGGCTTGACGTTACGCAGCGTTCACAACAGGCTTTCCCGATCCCGGATTATTGCCGCTGCCCCCTCGGGGCCAGTAGCCCCGATCAGGGATAGTCCCGAGAAATCAACGTGCCTTCGAGCATCATCGGCAGGTACAGCGTGCTTCCGTCAGATGAAATATCGGCAAGCCCCGGTGCAAATTGGGCCGTCTGCGCTGCCGCGCCGTCGCGCCCGATTTCGAACAACCCGCCCGTCACCCAATCGCTCACGAGGATTGCGTCGTCGATCCGGGTGATGCCGTCGATATTACCGATACCCGGCGCGACGACGCTGATCTCCTTTGTCTCCAATGAGACGGACAGCAGCGACCCGGGCGTTTCGGTTGTGAAATCGTCGCGCAGGCCGGCGCCCCATGACCCGACAAGCAGCCGTCCTTCATCAAGGAAAACGCCGTTGGGGTGGGCAAGCTGCGGGTCGCTGAGCCAGAGGGTGAACGCCCCATCGGCGTAGCGCCACAGGCTGTCCGTCATCAGATCGCTCACAAAGGCGACCTCCCCATCGGAAGTGACGTCATTGAGAAAAACGGCCTCGGGCATGGCAATGGACCGGCGGATTTCTCCTGTTGCAACGTCGATTTCATGCAGTCTGGTCAGATCCGCAACCAGCAGCACGTCGCCCAGGATCGCCATTCCTTTCGGTGCGTCCAGCCCCACCGCCCAATTGGCGTCGATCACCTCACCCTCCGGTGACAAAAGCACAAGGCTGCCCTGCCCGTCGGCAACGCCCGGATTGCCGATGATCGTGCTGAGTATGATCCGATTTCGCGCCCTATCGAACACGGCCGATTCCGGCATGTCGAAACCACCCGCAGTCCAGTTTTCTTCCGCCAGTACGGCGCTTGTGTTCAGGACCAGAGCCAGCCCTGCCAACATCGTTTTCTTGATCATATCCAAATCCTCATTTGACCTGAGCTGAGTTACTGATAATGATCGAAACAGAGAATATTTAACTTTCTGGTATCAATTTCCGATACCGAATTGTGGAAAGCAGCATCAGAGAGGCCGCCGTGCAAGCGAGAATTTTCGAAACACTCAAGACAGTGTTGCGGGCGCGCAAGATCACCTATGCGGAGCTTGCCCGCAGGCTCGAAACCTCCGAGCCGACGATCAAACGCGTGTTTGCCGCACGCGACGACAAGCTAAGCAGGATCGTCGAAATCTGCGATGCGCTGGGGCTGTCGCTGGAAGACGTGGTGGCACAGGCCAAACGTACGACGGTCACGCCGGTCATGCTCGGGGACCGTATCGAAGCGCAACTCGCCGGTGATCCCTCGCTGTTCAACTTCTTCATTCTGCTGCACGATGGCATGCCCGTCGAAGAAATCGTGCGACAGTTCAAGCTGGAGCCGGGCGATACGCTCAGGATGGGGCAGCAACTTGAACGACTTGGACTTGCTGAAGTGCAGGCAACCGGACGCATCCGCCTGTTATTGGAGCATCCGATCCAGTTCAGGCGCGACGGGCCGTTGCATCGTGCCCTGATGAAGATCAACCTCGATTTTGTCCGTCAGGTTTTTCTGGCGCCGGATACCGAGGCCGCCGCCTTCCTGACCCAGTCACGCCGGATATCGGACGATACGGCCCGCCATATGATGACGGAGTTGCGCAGGCTGAACCGCGAGCTGTCTGAAATGGCGCGGCAGGATCAGCTGACGCTGCCCGCATCTGCGCTCAAAAGCCATAAGCTCAGTCTGGCCTGGTCCCGCGTCCAGTTCTCCAGCCTGCTGACGATTGAGGGCAAGTAAGGGATATAGCCGGGTCTGATATGCGGTCTGTGCCACAGCAGATCGTCGCGCGGAATCAGGGCCGCAGGCCGCCGCGCTTCATGCCAAAGGCATCTCTGCAACATGACGGGCCGCCCCCCGGCCCGGCGCCTGCGGCTTGTTCCGGGCCCGGTGCCAGTGTTCGACTGCAGCTTTCTCCGCATGGCTGCGGATCAGGTGACGCGGTTGCGCACCTTGTAGGCATCATCGTCCCACAACTTGTTCGCCATGACGTCCCGGATCACCGCAACCGCAGCACTCACATCGCCTGCATCCAGATAAAGCGGCGTAAAGCCGAAACGCATGATGTCCGGCGCGCGGAAATCGCCGATCACGCCCCGGTCGATCAGCGCCTGCATCGCGGCATAGCCCTGTTCGAAGCGGAAGGACACCTGGCTGCCGCGCTGCGCGGAATCGCGCGGGCTGGCCAGTGTCAGCTGCGGCACATCACGCTCCACCTCTTCGATGAACTGCTCCTGCAAGGCGATGGAGGCTGCGCGCACGTCCTGCATGTCCACGCCCTCCCAGACTTTCATCGCCTCTTGCAGCGCGGCCATCTGCAGGATCGGCGGGGTGCCGACGCGCATCCGTTCAATGCCCCGGCCGGGCGTGTAGTTGAGATCGAAGTCGAAAGGTGCGCGGTGGCCCAGCCAGCCGCTGAGGGCCGGCTCCGCCGCATCCGCAAGATCGGGGCGCACATAGATGAACCCGGGCGCGCCCGGCCCGCCATTGAGGTACTTGTAGGTGCAGCCCACCGCGAATTCGCAGTTTGAGCCCGCCAGGTCCACCGGCAAGGCCCCTGCCGAATGCGCCAGATCCCAGACCATGACCGCCCCAGCCGCATGGGCAAGCTCGGTCATCGGCTTCATCTCGTGCTTGCGGCCGGTGCGGTAATCGACCTCTGTCAGCATCACCACGGCAATGGTATCGTCGATCGCCGCTGCCACCGCCTCCGGCTCGACCGTTTTCAGCGCGTAGCCCTGTTCCAGCAGGCCCACCAGCCCTTCGGCAATATAGAGGTCACTGGGGAAGTTGCCGGTATCGCTGAGGATCACGCGGCGATCCGGGCGCATCTTCACCGCCGAGGCCAGCGCCTGATAGACCTTGATCGACAGGGTGTCGCCCATCACCACGGAACCTTCCGGCGCGCCGATCAACCGGCCCACCGCATTGCCCACGTCGGAGGGCATCGCCATCCACCCGGCCTTGTTCCAGCCGCGGATCAGCATCTGCGCCCATTCCTCGTTCATCACCCCGGAGACCCGCGCCGGAACATCCACAGGCATCGGCCCGAGCGAATTGCCATCCAGATAGATCACGCCCTCGGGCAGGATGAACCGCTCTTTTCTCAATACATCAGCCACTTACAGCGCTCCTCTCACGTGCCACAATTCGGGAAACAGCTCCACTTCCAGCATCTTGCGCAGATAGGCCACGCCGCTGGTGCCGCCGGTGCCGCGCTTGAAGCCGATGATGCGTTCCACCGTGGTGACATGGTTGAACCGCCAGCGGCGGAAGTAATCCTCAAGATCGACCAGCTTTTCGGCAAGTTCATAGAGTTCCCAATGGGTTTCGGGATTTTCATAGATCTTTTGCCACAGGTCCTGCAGCGCCTGGTCGGCCTGCCAGTCACCCTCGCCCGGCGCACCTGCCAATGACGGCACCTCCAGCCGCGTACAAAGCGTCTCAATCGCAACCTGATAGAGGCTGGGCTGCGCCAGTTCCGATTTCAGCGCCTCATAGGCATCCGCCTTGTGCTGGTGCAGCTTCATCAGCGCGCCGATGCGGTTGCCCAGCAGATATTCGATCAACCGGTATTGATGTGACTGGAATCCGCTGGAATTTCCGAGGCTTGGCCGGAAGGCCGTGTATTCGCTGGGGGTCATGGTGCGCAGCACGTCCCAAGCAGAATTCAACTGCTCGAAAATCCGTGCGACGCGGGTCAGCATCTTGAAGGCCGGTTGCAGCCTGCCTTGCTGCATCGACGCCCGCGCCGCCTGCAATTCGTGGATCGCCAGCCGCATCCACAGCTCCGAGGTCTGGTGCTGAACGATGAACAACATTTCGTCATGGGCCGTGCTTTGCGGATGCTGGGCCGTCAGGATGGCATCCAGGCCCAGGTAATCGCCATAGGACATGTCCCTGGCGAAATCCATCTTTGCCCCTTCGGAGGCGCTGTCGAAATCACTCATGTTTTCTCCCGCAGTGCAAAACGCTGGATCTTCCCGGTTGCCGTCTTGGGCAGCGCATCCACGAAACGGACGTCACGGGGGTATTTATAAGGCGCAATCTCTGCCTTAACATGATCCTGCAACAGTTTGATTGTGCTGCTATCTTTTGGCGCACCTTCCACCAGGACCACATGCGCCTGCACGATGGAGCCGCGCGCCTCATCCGGGGCGGCGACGACGGCACATTCGCTGACCAGCGGATGGCTAAGCAGCGCGGCCTCCACCTCCGTCCCGGCGATGTTGTACCCGGCAGAGATGATCATGTCATCGTTGCGTGCCGCGAAATGCAGGTAGCCGTCCTCGTCCATGGTGAAACTGTCGCCGGTGATGTTCCAGCCGTCTTTCACATAGACCCGCTGCCGGTCGTCGGACAGGTAGCGGCAGCCGGTCGGCCCCCGCACGGCCAGCCGCCCCACTTCGCCGCGCGGCACTTCCGCGCCTGCCTCGTCGATCACCTTGGCCTCATAGCCTGTCACCGGTTTGCCGGTACAGGCGGCCCGGTGATCGTCGAAGCGGTTGGAAATGAAGATATGCAGCATCTCCGTCGCGCCGATCCCGTCGAGCATCGGCTTGCCGGTCTTTTCCTTCCAGTCGTGATAGACGGGCGCTGGCAGGGTTTCACCTGCGCTGACCGCCGCGCGGAGCGAGCTGAGGTCGGCGCCCTCTTCCATCGCCTGCAACATGGCGCGATAGGCCGTGGGCGCGGTGAAACAGACAGTTGCCTTGAATTTTTCAATGATTTCAATCATATTCGGCGGGCTTGCCGTCTCCAGCAGTGTCGCGGCCGCGCCAAAGCGCAGCGGGAACACCGCCAGGCCGCCCAGGCCGAAGGTGAAGGCCAGCGGCGGCGAGCCGACAAAGACATCTTCCGGCGTGACCCCCAGCACCTCGCGGGCATAGCCATCCGCGATGATCATCAGGTCGCGGTGAAAATGCATCGTGGCCTTGGGGCTGCCGGTGGTGCCGGATGTGAAGCCCAGCAGCGCCACGTCATCCGCCGAGGTCTGCACCGCATCGAATTTCACCGGCTTTTCCAGCGCCAGCCGGTCCAGTTCCGCATCATGATTGGAGGTGCCGTCGAAGCCCACGACGGTGGTCAGGAAATCCGAGGTCTTGGCGCAGGTCGTCATCTCGTCCATCAGCCGGGTATCGCAGAGCGCATGGCTGATCTCTGCCTTGTCCACGATGGCCGCCAGCTCGCGGGCGCGCAGCATCGGCATGGTGTTGACCACCACCGCGCCCGCCTTGGTTGCCGCCAGCCAGCAGGCCACCATTGCCGGATTGTTGGCAGAACGGATAAGCACGCGATTTCCGGGCTTTACGCCAAGGTCTTCAACCAGTGCGCGGGCCAGCTTGTTGGTCCAGTCGGTCAGTTCCTTATAGGTGCGCCGCCGCCCGTTCCCGATCAGGGCGGTGTGGTCTCCAAAGCCCTTTTCCACCATAAGATCAGTGAGTTCCGATCCGGCGTTCAACTTCTCGGGATAGGGAAACCCGTCGAGCAGAAAATCGGGCCAGTCGCCCTGGGCCGGCAGGTTGTCTCGGGTGAATGTATCTGTATGAGCCGAAACGCCAAGCATGTCAGTATCCTCCCAATGTCTGGCGGGCGATCACGACGCGTTGCACATCGGACGCCCCTTCATAGATGCGCAACGCGCGGATCTCGCGGTAGAGGCTTTCGACCATCTGGCCGTGCCGCACACCGTCGCCCCCATGCAGTTGCACGGCCTTGTCGATCACTTGTTGCGCGTGGTCGGTGGCAAAGAGCTTGGCCATCGCGGCCTCGCGGGTCACGCGCGGCGCACCGGAATCCTTGGTCCATGCCGCGCGGTAGATCAACAACGCACTTGCGTCCACATCCACCGCCATGTCGGCAATATGGCCCTGCACCATCTGCAGATCGGCCAGCGGTGCCCCCTGCACCTTGCGGGTCGTCACCCGGGCAATCGCCTCGTCCAGCGCCCGGCGGGCAAAGCCAAGGGCCGCGGCCGCCACGGTGGAACGGAAGACATCCAGCACCGACATGGCAATGCCGAACCCCTTGCCGCGTTCACCGATCAGCGCCGAGCCGGGGATTTTCACATTGTCGAAATGCAGGGTTGCCAGCGGATGCGGCGCGATGGTTTCCAGCCGCTCTTCCACCTTCAGGCCGGGCGTGTCGGCGGGCACGACAAAGGCCGACAGCCCCCGCGCCCCCGACGCCTCGCCGGTGCGGGCAAAAACCGTATAGACATCGGCGATTCCGCCGTTGGAGATCCAGGTCTTGCGCCCGTTCAGCACAAAACCGTTGCCTTCGGTTTCGGCGGTCATGGTCGAGCTGGCCACGTCAGAGCCCGACTGCGGCTCGGTCAGCGCAAAGGCGGAAATCGCCTCTCCGGCCCGTGTCTTCGGCAACCAGGTCGCCTGCTGCTCGGGCGTGCCGAACAGCGAGATTGCCCCGGTGCCCAGCCCCTGCATGGCAAAGGCGAAATCGGCGAGACCGTCGTGGCGCGCCAGCGTCTCGCGGATCAGGCAAAGGCTGCGCACGTCCAGCACCTCCGCGCCCTCGGCACCGGAATGGCGCAGCCAGCCGCCCGCCCCCAGCCGCGCCACCAGATCGCGGCAGGCCGCATCGGTGTCGCTGTGATCCACCTCGCCCAGCGTCTTGCCGGCCCATTGGTCCAGCGCCTCCGCCAGTTCGCGATGCCGGTCTTCGAAGAACGGCCAGGTCAGAAAACTGCGGTCAGACATTGCACATCACCTGTTTCTCTTTTTGGTCAAAAATATCCCGGGGTCCGGGGCAGCGCCCCGAAGGGCGCCAGATCACACCACTCAGTTCCCTTCGAAGACCGGGCGTTCCTTGGCCACAAAGGCCTTGTAGGCGCGCTCGAAGTCGCCGGTCTGCATGCAGATCGCCTGGGCCTGTGCCTCGGCCTCGATCGCCTGTTCGATGGACATGGACCATTCCTGCGCCAGCATGGTCTTGGTCATCATATGGGCAAAGTTCGGCCCCGCCTGGATCTGTCGGGCCAGCTTCAGCGCATCGGCCTCCAGCACCTCCGCTTCGGTCAAACGGTTGAAAAAGCCCCAGCGCTCGCCTTCCTCCGCCGACATCGACCGCCCGGTATAAAGCAGCTCTGCCGCCCGGGTCTGACCGATGATGCGCGGCAGGATCGCGCAGGCCCCCATGTCGCAGCCCGCCAGCCCGACGCGGGTGAAAAGAAACGCGGTCTTTGCCTCGGGCGTCGCCAGCCGCAGGTCGGAGGCCATGGCGATGATCGCGCCGGCACCGACGCAGATGCCGTCGACGGCAGCGATCACCGGTTTGCCGCAGTTCACGATGGCCTTGACCAGATCGCCGGTCATCCGGGTAAACCGCAGCAGCTCCTTCATGTTCATCCTGGTCAAAGGACCAATGATATCATGCACATCCCCGCCGGAGCTGAAGTTACCGCCGTTGGAGCCAAAGATCACCACGTCCACGTCATCGGCATAGACCAGATCGCGGAACCAGTCGCGCAGCTCGGCATAGCTGTCGAAGGTCAGCGGGTTCTTGCGGTCCGGCCGGTCGAGCCGCACCGTGGCGATCCCGTCCTTGATGTCACAGATGAAATGCTTCACGTCACTGCGCATTTGCAGTCTCCTTTTCTTCAGATTCGGCAGCGGTCGCAAAGGCTTGCAGCCGTTCGGCCATCTCGCGGGCATCGGCGGGGCTGACGCCGGCCAGCATTTTGTCGATCCACTCCTCATGCGCCCGCGCCTGCCGGGCAAATTCCTTTTGACCGGCCGTTGTCAGGCGCAGGATGATGGCGCGGCGGTCGCCCGGCACCGGGGTCCGCTCGACCAGACCTTCATCGCTCAACCGGTCCGCGATGCCGGTCACATTGCCGTTCGACACCCGCAGCACCCCGCTCAGCTGGCTCATCTTCAGCCCTTCGGGATGGCGCGACAGGGCCGACATCACGTCAAAACGTGGCAGCGTCGTATTGTGTTCGCGGCGCAGTTTCTCGCGCACTTCCTGTTCCATGCCCCGCACCACCTTGAGCAGGCGCAGCCAGAGGCGCAAGCGGTCCTTGGCGGCGCTCATATCTCGCCCCCCGAAAGAGACAGCGTGTGGCCGTTCACGGCGGCGGCACCGTCAGACAGCAGGTAGAGCGCTGCGGCAGCGACCTCGGAGGTTTCGACAAAGCGGTTCTGCGGGCTGGCCTTTGCCAGGATGGCGCGCGCCTCATCTTCGCTCTTGCCGGTGGCGTGCACGATGTTGTCGACGCTGCGGGCCAGCAGCGGCGTGTCGATGAAGCCCGGGCAGATGGCGTTGACGGTGATGCCGGTGCGGGCCAGTTCCAGCGCCAGCGCACGGGTCAGGCCGACGACGCCGTGTTTCGCCGCGACATAGCCCGCGACATAGGGATAGCCCTTGAGCCCGGCGGTAGAGGCGACGACGATCAGCCGCCCCTTGCCCGCCTCCTTCATCCCGGCCAGCGCCGCCTGCCAGACGTTGAAGACGCCCGTTACATTGACCGCCATCATCTCGGCCATGTCCTGCGCGGTAATCTTGTGAAAGGGTGCCGAATGGGCGGCACCTGCATTTGCGATCACCCCGGTGACCGGCCCCTGTGCGTCACGCGCGGCAGCAAAGGCTGCGGCCACCGCTTCCGGATCGGTCACATCGCAAAGCTGATAGGGCAGCCCCTGCTCTTTCAGCGGCGCTTCGCGGCGGCCCATGATGGTGACGGCCACACCGGTCTGCGCCACCGCATGGGCAATCGCCGCCCCCACGCCGGTGCCGCCCCCTGTGACGATCACATGGCCTGTCATACCTGTTCCACTTCCGCCGCGCGGTCGGCCAGCCGCCAGGTCTGATCGCGGCCCGCTTCATAGGGCAGCGGCCATTTCGCGTGGCGGTCGCCAATCTCGGCCCCGGCATGCAGCGTCCAATAGGGGTCCGACAGATGCGGCCGCGCCAGGCAGACAAGATCGGCGCGCCCTGCCATCAGGATCGAATTGACATGATCGGCCTCATAGATGTTGCCGACGGCCATCGTCCTGATCCCCGCCTCATTGCGGATGCGGTCAGAGAAGGGCGTCTGGAACATGCGGCCGTAGCTTGCCGGGTGGTTCACCGAGGTCTGACCGGCGGAAACGTCGATGATGTCAGCGCCTGCCGCCTCGAACATCTTTGCGATTTCAACCGCTTCTTTCGGGGTCACCCCGTCATCGCCGGCCCAGTCATTGGCAGAGATGCGCACCGACATCGGCTTGTCTTCGGGCCAGACCGCGCGCATGGCGGCAAAAACCTCCAGCGGGTAGCGCATGCGGTTCTCCAGGCTGCCGCCGTATGCGTCCGTGCGCGCATTGCTGAGCGGCGAGATGAAGGAGGAGATGAAATAGCCGTGCGCGGCATGCAGTTCGATCATGTCAAAGCCTGCGCGCTCCGCCATTTCGGTGGCGGCGACAAATTCATCGCGCACCCTGTCCATGTCTTCGCGGGTCGCCTCCTGCGGCGTGGCGTTATCATCCGACCATGGGATGGCGGAGGCCGAAATCAGCGGCCAGTTGCCCTCTTTCAACGGCATGTCCATGCCTTCCCAGCCGATCCGGGTGGAGCCCTTGCGCCCGGAATGGCCGATCTGGCTGCAGATCTTTGCATCCGTCTCTGCGTGAACGAAATCGGTGAGGCGTTTCCACGCTGCCTCGTGTTCGGGGGCATAGAGGCCGGGGCAGCCGGGTGTGATCCGCCCCTCGGGCGAGACGCAGGTCATCTCGGTATAGACCAGCCCCGCGCCGCCCTTGGCCCTTTCGCCGTAATGGATCAGGTGCCAGTCGGTGGGGCAGCCATCGACCGCCTTGTATTGCGCCATGGGCGAGACAACGATGCGGTTGGCAAGTTCCATCTTGCGCAGGCGGAAGGGTGCGAACATCGGCGCGCGCACCGGGCCATTGCTGCCCGCGCCCGCCTGTTCCATGAACCACTTTTCCGCGCCTTCCAGCCACTTGGAATCACGCGCGCGCAGATTCTCGTGGCTGATCCGCTGGCTGCGGGTCAGCATCGAATAGTTCAGCTGTACCGGGTCCAGATCGAGGTAGCGTTCGACATCTTCGAACCATTCGAGCGAGTTGCGCGCCGCCGATTGCAGGCGCAGCACCTCAAGTCTGCGCGCGTCTTCATATTTCTCGAATGCTTTCGCGATGTCGCGTTCCTCGTGTACATGCTCCGCCAGCGAGATCGCGGATTCCAGCGCCAGCTTGGTCCCCGACCCGATGGAGAAATGCGCCGTCGCGGCGGCATCTCCCAGCAGAACGACGTTCTTGTGGTGCCAGGTTTCACACAACACGCGAGGGAACCTGATCCAGGCGGACCCCCGGATGTGTTTGGCATTGGTCATCAGGCTGTGGCCAGCCAGATGGTCCTTGAACACCTCTTCGCAGATCGCGATGGTCTCGGCTTGCGTCTTGTCGCCAAAGCCGTAGTTGTCGAATGTCTGCTGCGAACATTCGACAATGAAGGTCGCCGTGTCCTTGTCGAACTGATAGGCATGCACCCAAAGCCAGCCCTTGTCGGTCTTCTCGAAGATGAAGGTGAAGGCATCGTCGAACTTCTGATGGGTGCCAAGCCAGAGGAACTGGCATTTGCGCACATCAATGTCGGGCTGGAAAGTGTCCTGGAATTCCAGCCGGGTCTTGGAATTCAGCCCGTCGCAAGCGACCACAAGGTCATAATCGTCCATATAGGCCGATGCGCTTTCGACTTCGGTTTCGAATTGCAGGTTCACACCCAGTTCGCGGGCCCGCGCCTGCAGGATGATCAGCAATTGCTTGCGCCCGATGCCGCAGAACCCATGGCCGGAGCTGACCGTCTTCTGACCCTTGTAGACCAGCGCCATGTCATCCCAATAGGCAAAGTGGCTGCGGATTTCGCGGGCCGAGACGGGATCATTGGCTTCGAGGTTGGCCAATGTCTCATCCGACAGCACCACGCCCCAGCCGAAGGTGTCATCAGGCTTGTTGCGCTCCAGCACGGTCACATCCGCATCCGGGTTCCGCAACTTGGTCGAAATGGCGAAATACAGCCCGGCGGGACCGCCGCCCAGACAAATTGCACGCATGGTCACATCCCCTCTTCAAAGCAGTTGCCGCAAGGCTATGCGGTTTTATTTTTTACTTCAAGCAAAAATATTTTAAGGTTGAAGTAAAATGCATTCCCTGCCCCCGGACCCGCCTTTCCGTCGGATTGAGGATGGCCCTTGCCGCCCGATTGGGCCAATGTCGCGCCATGACAGACAAACAGATAAATCCCGATTGGGTTGCTGTGGATGCAGGCGCAGATGGGCTGCGGGCCTGGGCGATGCAGGGCGGCCGCGCGGTGGCGCAGGTGCAGCAGGCCGGATCAAACGCGCGTGACCTGACAGCTGACGGGCTGCGCCCTGCCCTGCAGGACCTGACCGCCGGTTGGCAGTTCGGCAGCAAGACGCCGGTGGTGATTTGCGGCCCGCTTGAAGGCAGTGCGGCCGCGCTGCGGGCGGTGCCCTGTACGCCACTGGGCGAAAGTCTCCCACGCGCCAGTGACGCGGCATCGCCGCTCTACCCGGTGCCGGGATTGCGGCAGAAATCCCCCGCCGATGTCATGCAGGGCGGGGAAACCCGCATCGCCGGGTTCCTGGCGCTCAACCCCGGCTGGGACGGGGTGATCTGCCTGACCGGACCACACAGCATCTGGGCCGAAGTCAGCGCGGGCGAAGTGGTCAGCTTTCAAAGTTTCATGAGCGGCGAGCTGGCCGCGCTGCTTCGGCAACATTCGACCCTGCGCCCTGCCCTGGCCCAAGCCACCATCGACATGGCCGATTTTGGCGCGGCGGTGTCGGACAGCCTGAGCCGGCCCGAACGACTGGCCGCCCGTCTGCTGGCGATCCGCTCCGGACATCTGTCGGGTTCTGCGGCAGAGGGCGCGGCGCTTGCACAGTTGAACGGTCTGCTGATCGGGGCGGAACTGGCGGCGGCGCGCCCCTATTGGCTGGGTCAGAACCTGGCCCTGATCGGCGCGCCGGAACAGACCCGCCTCTATGCGGCGGCGCTGGAGGCGCAGGGCGCTCCCGCAACCGTCGCGGAAGCGGCCCGCATGGCGCTGGCCGGGCTGACCGCCGCCTACCGCCTGACAGAGGGCTGACATCAAGCCTGTTGACCTGTGCCGATGCCGCGTTTACTTAACATGATAAGTTAAACGGGGAGAGCGGCTGTGAACTGGGAAGAGTTTCGAAAGCGCGGCGCGGATGCCGCGCACTGGGCATCGGATTATCACCGCGACCTGCGCGCGCGGCCTGTCAGGGCGCGCAGCAAGCCGGGCGATGTGCTGGCGCAACTGCCGCTCTGCCCGCCGGATACGGCACAGCCTGTCGATGACATCCTTGCCGATCTGGAACAGACCATCCTGCCGGGGATGACTCATTGGCAGCACCCCCGTTTCTTTGCCTATTTCCCGGCCAATGCGGCCCCCATATCGGTCCTGGCGGAATATTATGTCAGCGCCATCGCGGCGCAATGCATGCTCTGGCAGACCTCGCCGGCGGCGACGGAACTGGAGACCCGCGTCTGCGACTGGATGCGCCAGGCCATCGGCCTGCCCGAAGGATTCTCGGGCGTGATCCAGGACAGCGCCAGCACCGCGACGCTTTGTGCGGTGCTCAGCATGCGGGAACGCGCGCTGGACTGGGCGGGAAATGCCGAAGGGCTGAGCGGCCAGCCCACCCTGCGCATCTATTGCTCGGCCGAGGTGCATACCTCCATCGACCGGGCGATCTGGATCAGCGGCATCGGCGAGGCAAATCTTGTGCGCATCCCCACGGGCGGCCCCACCCGCGCGATGGATGTAGCTGCCCTGCGCGCCGCTATCGCGGCGGACCGGGCGGCGGGGATGCTGCCTGCCGGGATCATCGCCTGTGTCGGCGGCACCAGTGCGGGGGCGACAGATGACATCGCCCGCGTGATGGATGTGGCCGAGGCCGAGGGGCTTTATACCCATGTGGACGCGGCCTGGGCGGGCTCTGCCATGATCTGCCCCGAATTCCAGCACCTCTGGGCGGGGGTGGAACGCGCGGATTCGGTGGTGCTGAACCCGCACAAATGGCTTGGCGCGCAATTCGACTGCACCACCCATTTCCTGCGGGACCCTGCGACGCTGGTGAAAACGCTGGCGATCCAGCCGGAGTATCTGAAAACCCATGGCGCGGACGGGATCATCAACTATTCCGAATGGTCCGTGCCGCTGGGCCGCCGGTTCCGCGCGCTGAAGCTGTGGTTCCTGATCCGGGCGCATGGGCTGGACGGGCTGCGCCAGATGATCCGCAACCACGTGGACTGGACCGTGGCGCTGGCACAGCGGCTGGGCGGGGTGCCGGGTTTCGAGATCGTGACCCAGCCGATGCTGTCGCTCTTTACCTTCCGCTATGCGCCCCCCGGTGCCGGGGACCTGGACGCGCTGACCCAGGACCTGGTGAACAGGATCAACGACGACGGGCGGATCTATCTGACACAGACGCGGATCGACGGCGCGCTGGTGATCCGCTTCCAGGCCGGCGCCTTTACCGCAACAGCCGAAGATGTGGAGATGGCGTTTGACGTGATCACGGAACTGGCGGCGGATATGCACCCCGCCTGAGCCGGAACAACCTCAGGGCGCGACGACAGTCACACCGGGAATGCGCTGGATGGTCAGCAGATCCTCGTCATAGATATCCGTCATCTGTTCGACCAGCTCATCGGTCCAGCCGGGCATGTCGAGCTCTTCCTCGATCTCTTCCTCCAGCGCGAACTTGTCGAGGAAAGCCGAAATCACCCGGCGTTTCTGCATCTCGGACATGCCGGGGTGGTTGTCGATATAGGCCCGGAAGCGCTGCATGCCTTCCTTGCTCATGATCGCCGCCAACAGGTCGAAACCGCCTGCAATCTTCTCGTGATGTTCGACACCCGCCATCTCGCGGATGATCTGGGACCAGATCAGCGGCATGTCCTCGTTGCACCAGACGGTGATCGGGATATCGGGTGCGGCCTGACGGATCGCCAACAGGGTTTCGGACCATTTGACATCCAGCGGCCCGCGCCCGCCCCAGAAAGCGGTATCGGATTTCTCCAGGGCAACGGAATGCAGCACCGGCAACAGCGCCGCCGGATTGCGGATCGCCAGAAAGATCTCCACCTCATCGTCGGGGAAAATCTCGGACATGTTGCGCATCCGCGCTGCCGCGTCGGGATAGAGCCTTCCCTGCCGCACCGCCGTGCCTGCGGTGCGAAAGAAATTGGGATCGGAGAGGATCACCCGGTCGGCGGGGTCATCATCAAGGATGACATCCAGGAGCACCTCGCGCGCATCGGGCCCGGCCGGCGCCCGGTGCATCGCGTTCAGCGTATCGCGCACCAGCTTGCGGTAGGTCCCCGGACCGGGGATCATGATTCCACGCTCCCGGAACTGGGCGGCATTGCGCAGCATGGATTTGATCAGCCGGTCCTGTTCGGTGTAATGGGCGCCAGTATGCAAGATCAACTGCATGGTATTTGCTTCGCACTTTCCTGATTTCGCTCTTCCTTATCCCGTTGCGGCATCTGTGTAAAACTGCAAATGCGCGCCCCGTCCGGCCCGGTGAAAACCGGCCGGATCACCAGCCGCCCGGCCTGCCTGCCCGACCGGCTGATCACAGCGGCACCGCGGGGCAAAAGAATTTTCACCGAGCCTCACTGACCCGCTTGCATCCGCAATCGCGATCCACTAAAGAACGCCCACGCTTGAACGGACATCCCCTTCAACGCGTCATCGCCTCAGGCGACGGCCCCTATAGCTCAGCTGGTAGAGCAACTGATTTGTAATCAGTAGGTCCGCGGTTCGAGTCCGTGTGGGGGCACCATTTAATTCCAATAACATCTTGTAATTAAACGGCTTTCTGGAGCGAACTACAGTTCAATCCACCCCAGAAACCACCTTTGACGGCTTCATGGCGCTGTCGATCAATTGCACAGAAGGTCAAAGCGCGTCTGGAAGTATCCGACGAAGGCCGCATCCGACGCGGCCTCGAAATGTTCAATCTCGGCTGTAAGGCGGTCAAAGGTGCTTTGGTGCATGCCCTTACCCGATCAGCAGTCAACTCCGGCAGGGTGCGGCGAGACGCCACCATCGCTGCCGAGATAGCGACCGGGACAACCTGTGCCAGCGTTTTCGATTGGCATTGACGCTGAACCCGTTGATACTGAGCCATGCTGTCAACATCCCTGAAATCAGTTTTGCATCACGCCAGATACTTCCCTTTGTGGTCGGCACTGACCATCAATCGATGGCGCGCCTTTGATTTGCAGTCTCGCGCATTGGGGACAGCGTGTGGAACGGTTATGCGTTGGTTTCCGCCCGCAAGAAACCGGTTTGACCGCGAAGCCAGACGGGTTTTTTCCGATATGAAGCGCAGTGATCGCGCCAAGCTAGGCCAGCGTATGGGCCGCCAGATGGGGCGGACACTCTTTGAGATCTATCACGATGCCGAATTTCAGACCCAACACCACAAATTCAGGGGCTCAGGCCCCGGTCTGGATGCTCTGAAAGAGGCGAACGCGGCAGGCAAGGGAGCAATCATTGTTTCCGGCCATTTCGGGCAGTGGGAAGCTGTTCGCGCTGTGATCAGGATGCATGGGCTCGAAAGCGGAGCTGTGTATCGGCCGCACAAGAACCGTCATTATGCGCGACGGATTCTTGCCGGTATCGAAGCGGGGGGAAGACCGATCCTGGCAACCGGCCGTGTGGGAACCGGGGGGCTTGTTCGACACCTGAGAGATGGAGGCATTATCTCCATCTTGTTGGATGAAAAATATGCCGAAGGTGTACGCATACCGTTTCTTGGGATTGATGCGCTGACATCCTTGGCCGCCGCTCAGCTTGCGCTGAAATATGATCTGCCCATGATCCCCGCCTATGGTACGCGCGTTGACGACGGCAACGCATTTCAGGTGGACTTCGAAGCTCCGATCCCCCACTCCGACAGCATAACCATGACCCGCGCGTTCAACGACAGTCTATCTGCGCGGATCATGGCAAACCCGGAACAGTGGTATTGGATGCTAAGGCGTTGGGGGGTGGAGTAGGCGAAAGTCTGAGCCTTTCTGCTTCCTGCCTTTGAAACTACTCCGTTAAATGTTCAAAGTCCGCTTTCGGAGAGCCAGGCCCAAATCAGAATGTACTGCCGAAGGTCCGTTCCGGGCCGTCCATGAAGATGGCCCAAACCCTTTGACCTGCCCCCCGCTCGTCCTTCGTTCATAACGAGAGTCTGGCGGTTTGGACTTACCCTCGCCCCCCGGTAAAAGTCCTGCATGGGATGGCTTTTGAAGGTTGCCCGGACCGCGGCTATCGAATAGGAACGAATACAGAACCATTGACGTGGACGCGGCGATGACGGATCGTTTCCATCACGATGAAGAGGGCCGACAGCAGTGCTGACATCCGTAGAACTTTGCGCTGGTGCCGGCGGTCAGGCCCTCGGGCTTGAGAAGGCCGGATTTGCCCATACCGCATTGGTCGAGATCGACAGTCATTGCTGCAACACGCTGCGCCACAACCGGCCCGGCTGGAACGTCCTTGAAGAAGACATGCGTCTCTTCAAGGAGGGTGCCGAGGCCTACAAGGGGGTGGACCTTCTGGCAGGCGGCCTGCCCTGCCCGCCTTTCTCCATCGCCGGGAAACAGCTTGGCGAAAAGGACGAGCGTAACCTGTTCAATGATGCCATCGACATTATTGACGCCGCCCGCCCCCGCGCGGTGATGATCGAAAACGTGCGCGGTTTCCTGGGTGCGGTTTTCCATGACTATCGGGAGCGGCTGAAAACACAGCTGGACAAGCTGGGGTATCAGACGGACTGGCGGCTGCTGAACGCCTCGGATTATGGCGTTCCGCAACTGCGGCCGCGTGTGGTGATTGTGGCAATTGCAAAGGACCGTGCGGAATACTTCGATTGGCCGGAAGCGAACGTGCACAACCCGCCGTCGGTCGGGGAAACATTGCAAGACTTGATGGCGGCGCGGGGCTGGCCGGGTGCGGCGGAATGGGCTGCAAAGGCCGATGAAATTGCGCCGACCATCGTGGGCGGTTCCAAGAAACATGGCGGCCCGGACCTTGGCCCGACACGCGCGCGGGCGGCCTGGGCCACTTTGGGCGTCGAGGGGCGGACCATTGCGCCCGAGGCACCCGATCGCTTTTTCACGGGGATGCCGCGCCTGACGGTCCCGATGGTGGCGCGGATTCAGGGTTTCCCGGACGACTGGCACTTTACCGGGGCCAAGACCAATGCCTATCGCCAGGTCGGCAATGCCTTTCCGCCGCCGGTTGCCCAGGCGGTATCGGGCCAGATCGCAAAAGTGCTGCGCAAGCGCGTGCTGCGCGTGGTCAACGGCTAGGCTTCCCACAGCCGCCCGCCTGTGACAGCGTGCTGAGACACAACCGAAAGTCAGAGCGGCGGGCCTTTGAAAAAGACCATCCCAGAAAGCATCGTTCTTGCGGGTCACCGCGATTACGACCTGCTGAGCGCAATCGCGGATGAGATCACGAAACGCGCGGGCGGGGCCAGGGCGCTGGCCGCCGGGTTCTCGGCCATGCTGCGCCAATGCGTCGATGATGTGATCATGACGCCCAAGACGGGGCGGCGCTCTTATGATGAGCTGGAAAAGACCGAAAAGACCTATATCGGCACGCGGGTCGAGATTGAGCTGCGCGCGATGCTGTCGCTGCCAAAAGGCAGGCTGGACACTGTCATTCTCGGGCATGACGTGGACATCAAGAACACGATGGGCAGCAACTGGATGATCCCGACCGAAGCCATCGGCCATCCCTGCATCCTTGTGGCCGCCGATGAGCTTCACGCGCGCTGCTACCTCGGTCTGATCGTGGCACGTCCGGAATATCTGACCCTGGGCCAGAACAAGGATTCCAAGAAAAGCGTATCGGCGCCGGGGTTCGCCAATATCTTCTGGATGCTGCTGGATCATCCCTATCCGCCGAACTTCTGGCGCAGGGTTCCTGCCGCTGTGATCGAAGGCATCTTTGCAGGGACGTCGGGCAATCAGCGCATGGCCAATCTGTTTCGCGCGGTGCAGCGCGCGCCGATCACCCGCGACGTGGTCGAGGCGGTGGCCCAGCAACAGGATTTCATGCGGCGCATCCGTTCGGACAATGGCAGGGGCACCCGGGATCATCTGGCCCGCGAGGGCATCCTGCTGCTCTCCGGCCAGTATGACGCGCCGCTGATTGCCGCCCTGGGGCTGCCCGCCTGTTCGGGCAGCGAATTTGTCTCTTACCGGCCGGTGTCGCAGGGCGAGGCCGATCTGGCGGCGGCCCATGGCATTTCGCTGGTCTGGCCGCCTGACCCCTATAGCGCTTCGGGATATACCTGAATCACTTGTTCGCTGCCTCTCCCTGCGGCCCTACGCGAAAAGTGATGTTGGATGTTTCAAGTTCATCCCGAAACGCTGTAGTCACCCGGAATCAAAGTTCGGTTCACTGAATACAGCGCTCAACGGCAGGTTCGCGCCCGACCTCGAGGGCGGCCCTCCATTTGGCGGGGCATTTTCACTTTTTGATACTTCGCAGCATTTTGCGAGGTCGGAGTTGCGCACCCGCCGTTTTGCCGAAGGCAAACCTGAGGTTTGACGGGGGCGGGGTCGGGTGCGAACCGGATCGCAAGCGATCCGGGGGCAGTGGAAAATGGTGCGCATTTCGTTTCCGCCATACTCGCGCATGCTGCGCCGTGTGGAATCGGCACGCCTTTGGCGTGACGGGAGGGCGATTTTGTGCCCTCTGCCAAATCACGACCGGAAATCACGACCGGATTGAGTGTTTAGGCTCTGGACCGCACATAGGTCCAGAACGCCCTCCAGGTCGGGCACTCGCCGGCCTGCACCACAGGTCATACGCGGCCCGTTGAGGGCGGAAATCCCGGTCAGAGCACCACTTCGATCAGGCTGGGGCCCTTGCGGGTCAGCCCGTCTTGCAAGGCGGCTTCCAGCTCTTCGCATGTGGTCACCCGGACGGCATCCACCCCCATGGAGTGCGACATCTGCACCCAGTCCAGCGCCGGGCGGTCGAGGCTGAGCATGTCGATTGCGCGGGGGCCGGGGTTGCCGACGCCCACATTGGTCAGCTCGCCCCGCAGGATCTTGTAGCTGCGGTTGGCAAAGACCAGCGTCGTGATGTCCAGGTTTTCCCGCGCCATGGTCCAGAGCGCCTGCACCGTGTACATCGCCGAGCCGTCCCCGGTCAGCGCCATCACCCGGCGGTCCGGACAGGCAATCGCCGCGCCGATGGCGGCGGGCAGGCAATAGCCGATGGAGCCGCCGCAGTTGTTCAGCCAGGTATGGCGTGCCGTCCCCATGGTCGCGGGGGAAAACGCCCGGCCCGTTGTCACGGATTCGTCCACCACGATGCCATCCTGCGGGATTGCCCGGGCGATGCAGGCCGCCAGCTTCTCCAGATCAATGGTGCCGCTGGGCGCATCGGGCAGATCATGCCGGGCCACATGGGCGGGGGGCGTGTCGGACGCCGCCAGTGCCGTGCAGAGGCCAGTCAGCGCCGCGCCCAGATCCGCGCCTGCGTCGGCCAAAGTCACGATCTCGGCCCCTTCGCGGGTCAGGATCGCGGGCTTGCCGGGATAGGCGAAAAAGCCGATGGGTGCGCGCGCCCCGATCAGGACGATCCGCTTGAAGGGCTCCAGCACCTTCAGCGCCATGTCGATGGGATATGGCACGCGGCCAATGGCCACCCGCCCTGCCCCGCGTTCCAGCCGCGCGTTGGACCATTCCGACAACAGCTTGCAGCCGGTTTTCGCGGCGATCCGTCCGGCGGTTTCAAGGTTCTCTTCGGTCAGCGCCGTGCCGCCCAGCAGCAGCAGGGTTTCCGGCCCGTCCAATGCGGCAGAGGCCTGCGCCAGCTTGCTTTCGTCAAAGGGCGCCGGTGCGGGGGCGTCCAGTGCAGCCGCCGGGCTGCCGCCTGCATCCCAGGCGGTGTCGCTGGGCAGGATCAGGGTCGCGATCTGCCCCGGTGCTGTCATGGCGGCCTGCACCGCTTCTGCGGCATCCCGGCCCACGGCCGCGGCAGAACCCGATGTGCGCACCCAATGCGAGACCGGGCGCGCGATCCCTTCGATATCGGCGGTCAGCGGCGCGTCCAACGCAATATGGCCGGAGGCATGTTCGCCAACGATGTTCACCACGCCGGAACCGGCCTTTTTCGCGTTGTGCAGGTTGGAGACCCCGTTGGCCAGCCCCGGCCCCAGGTGCAGCAGCGTCGAGGCAGGTTTGCGCGCCATGCGGTAATAGCCGTCAGCGGCCCCGGTGGCGACGGCCTCCTGCAGGGCCAGAATGGAACGCATGCCCGGAATATGGTCCAATGCCGCGACAAAATGCATCTCGGAGGTGCCGGGATTGGTGAAACAGACCTCCACCCCGTTGGCCAGCAGGCTGTGCACCAGGCTCTCGGCGCCGTTCATGTGATCGTCTTTCACGTGTTTTCCTTTTCTGCAGCCCAATAGGGGGCCCGCAAGTCCTTCTTCAGTATTTTCCCGATGGTGCTGCGCGGCAAGGCATCGCGCAGCTCGACCGCCGACAGGCGCTGGCTTTTGCCCAGTTTGGCATTGGCCCGCGCCAAGATCTCTTCGGCCCCGCGCGATGCCCCCTCGCGCCGCACCACAAGGCCCAGCGGGGTTTCTCCCCAGGCCTCGGACGGCACGCCGATCACGGCGGCATCGGTCACATCCGGGTCATCCAGCAGCACCAGCTCCAGATCATTGGCATAGATGTTCAGCCCGCCCGAGATGATCATGTCCTTCTTGCGGTCCGACAGGGTGAGAAAGCCGTCTTCGTCCAGATGGCCCATATCGCCGGAGCGAAAGTACACTTGGCCTGCGGCGTCACGCCAGATGTAATCCGCCGTCAGGTCATCGCGGCCAAAGTACCCCGCCATCATGGTGGGGCCACGTCCGCAGATTTCGCCGACCTGCCCCGGCGGCACCTCGTTCCCCTGCCCGTCGATCAGGCGGATTTCATTGCCCGGCGCGGCTTTGCCCACGGTATGCAGCTTGTCGGGGTGCTCATCCGCGACCAGAACGGTGACGCCGCCGCCTTCGGTCAGCCCGTAGTATTCGATCAGCTTGCCGGGAAAGCGCGCCAGCACATCGCGTTTGACATCCGCGCGCAGCGGTGCGGAGGTCGAGAATTTCATCCGCATGGAGGACAGATCGAAACTGTCGAAATCGGGCACATCCATGATGCGTTTGTATTGCACAGGCACCAGCATGGTATGGGTGATCTGTTCGCGCTGCACGATTTCCAGATAGCGGCGCGCATCGAATTTCGGCATCAGGTACACGGTCGATCCGCCGAACAGGGTCGGGACAAAGGCCACGATGGTGGTGTTGGAATATAGCGGCGTGGACAGCAGGGTGCGGGCCTCCGCGTCATAGCCGTTTGGCGTGACCCGGTCCATCTGGGCGGCGCGCATCAGGTGGTCGTGCACGATGCCCTTGGGGGTGCCGGTGGTGCCCGAGGAATAGATCAGGTTGAAGGGGTCCTTCATGTCGATGGGCACCATCGGGTCAGAGGTCCCGGCCCCCGCCAGCGCGGCCTCATAGCCATCATAGCCCGCCGCCGTGAAATCCAGCGCGAAGCGGTGAAGTTCCATGTCGCCCAGAAACCCGTCCAGCAGGCCGCGGTAGGCCTCGGCGACAAAGATCGCCTTTGCCCCGCAATCCGCGATCATTTTCTGCAGCGCCTCGGGCGATGCCATGGAGGAGAGCGGCGTGACGCATCCCCCCGCCCGCAGAATGCCCATGAAAAGCGTGGCATAGGGGATCGAATTGGGCGACAGGATCGCCACGTTGTCCCCCTTTTGCAGCCCCCGCCCCAGCAGCAGATTGGCCACCCGGTTGAGCCCGGTATCAAAGGCGCCCCAGGTCAGTTTCTCATCGCCACAGACCAGCGCCATCCGGTCGGGATGGGCGGCGGCATTGGCGCGGACACGCGCGACGATGGTTTCGGTGGGGGGCGTGTCGCCAACAGGTGGGTTGATGGGTATCATGGCGCTCAGGCTGTTGTTGGTTCGGTCTGTCTTGCGCGCCATGCCAGCAGGATCGGCAGGGCACAAAGGGCGGCGCCGACGATGAATGACAGGCTGTAGCCCCAGTCCAGCAGTTCGGTGTGCGGTGCGGCAATCAGGACACCGCCAAAGAACAGCAGGACCCGCAGCGGCAGCTCGAACCGCCCGCGCAACGGGCCGATCAGGCTGATGTAGCCCTGGAGTGCGGAGGCGATCATCGCGACGCCGATCAGCGCACAGCTCAGCGCCACCGTGACCTCCCATGCCGGGGCCTGACCGATCAGCGCAGGGTTCAGCACAAAGAAGAAGGGCGCGATATAGATCACCCCACCGAGGCGCATCGCCTCGAACCCGGTGGCGATGGGGTTGGACCCGGCCATGGTGGAGGCCGCGAAAGCGCCCAGCGCCACGGGCGGCGTGATATAGCTGACCATACCCCAGTAGAGGATGAAGAGGTGTACCGCGAGCTGGTTCAGCCCGCCCGCCTCAAGCGCGGGGGCCAGCACCACGGCCAGAAAGATGTAGCAGGCGGTCACCGTCATCCCCATGCCGAAGATAAAGGCGGTCAGCGCCCCCATCAGCAGCAGGACAAGCGTGTTGTCCCCGGCAAGGAAGACCAGTTCATTGACCAGCGTGCCCGCCAGCCCGGTGGCCGAGAAGGAGCCGACAATCAGGCCGACGCCCAGCAGGATGGCGGTCAGCTCTGCCAGCCCCATGCCGACGCCCACGATCATGTTGCCCAGCCGCTGCCCGTTCAGGCGGAAGCGGGCGCGGAACTGGTTCACGATCAGCAACAGGACAGTGGCATAAAAGGGCGCGGAGGATTCCTTGCGCAGCCCGATCATCATGTAGAGCAGCAGCGCGAAGACAAAGATATAGGGCCAGCCCTCGATCATCACTTCCTTGAGCCGCGGCAGATCCGGCTTGGGCAGGCCACGCAGACCGCGCCGGGCCGAATAGGCGTCGATCTGGGCAAAAAGGCTCCAGTAATACAGGATGCTGGGAATGGCGGCGGCCAGCGCGATCTCCACATAGGGGCGCGACAGGAAGGACGCCATGACAAAGGCCGTGGCCCCCATGATCGGTGGCATCAGCACCCCGCCGGTGGAGGCGCAGGCCTCTGTCGCGGCGGCGGTCTTGGCGGAAAAGCCGGTCTTGCGCATCGCCGGGATCGACACGGCACCCGTGGTCAGCACGTTCGAGATGACAGAGCCCGACATGGACCCCATGAAGCCGCTGGCAAAGATGGAGACCTTGGCGGCACCGCCCCGGTAACCGCCGACCAGCCCAAGCGCCAGATCGTTGAAGAACTGCCCGCCGCCGGTGCGTTGCAGCACCGCCCCAAACAGGATGAAGCCGATGACCACGCCACCGAAGGCCTTCATCGGAATGCCGAAAGAGCTTTCGGCGGAATAGATGTGATAGGGCACGGTCTGCATGAAGGTGCTCTGGAAGCCCGAGAACGGGTCCGGCACATGCCCGGCAAAAGTGGGGTAAAAGGCAAAGAGCGTCACGATCAGGAACAGGATCAACCCGCCCGCGCGGCGCGTCGCCTCAAGGATCAGAAAGAAGAAGACGACCGAGACATATTGCGCCGTCTCGGGTGCGGCATATTCCCAGCCCTGCGACAGGTTCGCCTGTGCGGTCTGGGTCAGATACCAGGTAGAGGCAAGCGAGGCCGCGAAGAACGCCCAGTCCAGCAGCGAGGGCCTGCCGCCCTTGCCACCGCGCATCTGGAAAATCAGGAATGTCAGGGCCAGGAAAATCCCGCCCAAAAGATACAGATAGCGCCCCTCGATCAGCACCAGCCCGAAAAGCTGCGTGTTGAACAGCTGGTTGACCACCAGCACCAGCGACAAAAGCGTGCCGGTGATGACGACCCAGCGGGCGGGCCCGGTGATGCGCTCTGCCGGGGTCTCCCCGTCGATTGCGACTTCTTCGACCGCTTTTGTGGCGGTGTTCTTGTTCTGCTCGGTCATCGGCTGGCTCACGAATTGGGGGAGTGCGCAGGGCAAACCGGCCGGCGAAAACGCCGGCCGGTTCGGTTACATGTCGCGAGGATCAGAAGACGACTTCGAAACCGCCATCTGCCAGCGCCTTGCGGCGGGCTTCGGCCCAGGCTGCTTCCCAGTCAGATGGGTTGGCGGCCTTGGTTTCTTCCCAGGCTTTTGCCAGGGCAGCCTGACGGGCAATCAGCTTGTCGTTATGCGCCTGTGCCGCATCGGTCCAGACACCTGCTTCGGTGTAATAGCGGATTGCACCCTCGTGGTAGGGAACCACCCACTCCATGTCCTGCTTGTCCATGGCCCAGCCGCCGATGCCCGGTGCCTTGCCGTCATACTGCGGGAAGAGTTCGACCATCGCCTTGGTCATGTTGTAGACGAGATCCGCATCGGTGGCCTCGATCGCCGTCAGAACCGGATAGGCATAGCCCGCCCCCTGATAGCCGTCGGTGCCGTCGATGGTGGCCCCGACCATGGCCTTGTTCGGCGTAAAGAAGGGCGCGATGGCCGTCATCCGGGCCAGACCTTCCGCATTGTCGGGGTCAATCGGCGGCCAGAACAGCCCGCGCGGCCCCGCTTCGGCCTCATAGGCCTTGCCGGAGTTGGTGGAGGCGAAGGCCGCATCGACCTGGTTTTCGATCAGCCCGGTCCAGCTGGCACCGAAACCGCCGAAATCGACCCGCTCCACGTCATCCCATGTCAGACCGCCATAGGCGAGATAGGCTTCGGTGTTCACGTTCAGCGCGGGCGCGCCGACGATATAGGCCACGCGCTTGCCCTTGAGGTCGGAAAATTCCTTGATGCCAAGGTCGTTTGCCACGCCGACCGCAAGGTTGATCGCGCCGCCGTTGTTGGCCATCAGCACGCGAATGGGCTGCGGGCCCCAGTTCTCCGCACCGAAGTCAAACACGCCCTCCTGCGCCATGAAGCTGCCGCCAACGCCGGTGGCAGAGAATTCCACCCGGCCCTGCCGCAGCGGCTCTGTCCGCGACACGTCGTTCTTGCCCGGCAACACGCGCAGGTTCACCCCCGCCGCATCCTGAAGCGCTGCCCCGATGGCAACGGCCTGGTTGTAGCCGGCCGAACCGGTGTCATAGGCCGTCCAGCTCATTTGCTTGGGCAGATCAAAATCCTGCGCGGTCGCCATGGTGGCCGTCAGGCCCAGCGCCGCAATCGTCGTCTTGATGTAGTACATAGATTCCTCCCCGGAATGTCGTAACGCCCCCACAGCTGAAAGCGTTCTGAACTTGATTTGGTCTTGTCTCTCCCTCGTGCGAAATTCAATTCCGCCTTACGGAACAAGATATGAAGCATGGCTTTCGGGAGTCAACACCACATCGCAGCGTCCGGAGCACATCACAGGTCCCGGCGGACGCCTGTTTCTGTCGCACCTCGACCCGCCGCCGCCCCTGGCCTATGCAGGGCATGTCACCAGTTTTGAAGGGCCCGATATGACCGCAAACCTGAAAGACCTGCCCCAGATCGAGGCACTGCTGTCGCAGCCGAACATTGCTGCGCTGTCGCAGGGCTTCAGCCGTGCCGAAACGCGCGCCGCGTTACGTAACGTCATTGCCGATCTGCGGGCTGCCCTGCTGAGCACGGATCCGCCCGCCGCCCTGCCCGATTTTGCCGGGGCCGGTTTTGCCGCCTCGGTGGCGCAGCGGATCACAGCAGCGCGCGCGCCATCGCTGCGCCCGGTGATCAATGCGACCGGAATCATCATCCACACCAACCTGGGCCGCGCCCGGCTGGCGCCACAGGCCATTGCGGCGCTGGCGGCGGCCGGGGCGGATGCGAGCAACCTTGAACTCGACCTCGAAACCGGCAAGCGCGGCTCGCGCCATGCCCATGTGGAGCGGCTGATCCGGGATCTGACCGGCGCAGAGGCCGCCGTGGTGGTCAACAATTGCGCCGCCGCCGTCCTGCTGAGCCTGATGGCCACCGCAGGCGGGCGCAATGTGGTGGCCTCGCGCGGGGAGCTGATCGAGATCGGCGGGTCCTTCCGCCTGCCCGACGTGATCGCGCAAAGCGGTGCGCAGCTGCGCGAGGTCGGCACGACCAACAAGACGCGGGTGGCGGATTACGCCAATGCCATCGACGACAATACCGCCGTGCTGCTCAAGAGCCATACCAGCAATTTCAGGATCGTGGGCTTTACCGCAGCACCCGACAGGCAGGCGCTTGCCCGACTGGCCAGGGAGCGCCGGGTGATCCTGATGGAAGACCTTGGCAGCGGCGTGCTGGTTGACCTCACCCCCTTCGGGCTGAGCGACGAGCCGGTGGTGGCCGATGTGCTGAAGGCCGGTGTCGATCTGGTCATGTTCTCGGGCGACAAGCTGCTGGGGGGGCCGCAGGCCGGTATCATTGCCGGGCGGCAGGACATCGTGGCAGAGCTGAAGGCGCATCCGCTGATGCGCGCGCTGCGCATCGACAAACTGTCGCTTGCGGCACTTGAGGCGACCCTGCGCCTTTACCGCGCGCCGCATGATCCATTGCAGGAGGTGCCGGTGCTGCGGATGCTGTCGGCGCCGCAGGAGACGGTCGCCGCCCGTGCTGCCGCCCTGGCGGAAAGGCTGGCCGCCGTCGGCATCACCGATATCGGGACAGAGGCCACCTCGGCCCGCGTCGGCGGCGGCACGCTGCCCGAGCAGGACCTGCCCAGCGTGGCCCTGTCCCTGCGTCTGGAAGGTTTCACCGCAGAGGCGCTGAGTGCTGCGCTGCGCCGGGGCAGGCCGCCGGTGATCGGACGGATCGCGCAGGACCGGCTTTTGCTGGACCTGCGCAGCGTTGAGGACGATGAACTGCCCCTGATCGCGGATGCCTTTGCCGCGATCCTACGCTGATGGCGGCCCTGTGCCTTGTGGTGATCGGCCATGTGGACCATGGCAAGACCGCTCTGGTGCAGCGGCTGACCGGGATCGACACCGACCGGCTGGCCGAGGAGAAAGCCCGCGGCCTGTCCATCGTGGCAGGCTATGCCCATCGCACCTATGCCAGCGGCACGGTCGATTTTGTCGATGCGCCGGGCCACAGCGATTTCGTGCAGGCGATGATTTCGGCGGCAGCGGGCGCGCGGGCCGCCCTGGTGGTGATTTCCGCCGTCGATGGCATCGCGGCCCAGACCCGCGAACACCTTGAGATTGCGGGCCTGCTTGGCCTTGCCGATGCGGTCATCGCGGTGACCAAATGCGATCTGCTGCCCCCCGGCACATTGGACGCGAGACTGGACGCCATCCGCAACGGGCTTGCCGGGACCGCCTTTGCCGAGGCACCGATGCTCCCCTGTTCCTCGGTGACCGGCGTCGGGGTGGAGGCGTTGCAGGGGGCGATCGAAGCCCTGGCGCGGCGGGTGCCCACCGGGCCCCTGCCGGCCCATCCCTATCTGCCGGTTGACCGCGCCTTTTCCCTGCCCGGCCGCGGCACCGTCGTCGCGGGAACGCTGCTGGGCGGCGCATTGACACCCGGGACGGCATTGCTGCTGCAACCGGGTGCCCTGCCGGTGACCATCCGGGGGCTGCACAGCCGGGACCGGGCGCAGGAGGAAATCACGGCGGGCGGGCGCACGGCGGCAAACCTGCGCGGGGTTGCGGTTGAGGATGTGCCGCGCGGTGCGGTCCTCTGTGATGCGGCGGCGGGTCCTGCTTCAACCTGCATGGATGTGCAGCTGACGCTGCTGGAAGCGGCGGGGCTGAAACATATGCAGGAGGTCCGGGTGCATGTCGGCACCGCCCATGCCGTGGCGCAGATCCGGCTTTTTGGTGCGGGCCGGCTGGCGGCGGGCGCGCAGGGCTTTGCCCAGTTGCGGTTCCGGCATCCGGTCATGGCCCGTGCCGGGCAACATGCCATCCTGCGCCGCCTGTCCCCGCCCCTGACCCTGGGCGGCGCGGTTGTGCTGGACCCGCAGGCGGCCCCGGCGCGGGCCGGAGACGGGGCGCGTCAGCAGGTGCTCCGCGCCGCCCTGGCGGGTGATGTGACGGAGCTCGCCCTTGCCCTGATTGCCGCCCATGGCGGTGCCGCGGACCTGCAGGAGGTGGCAAGGCTCGCGCGGAAAGATGCCACGAGCCTGCGCGCGGCGCTTGGCCCCGGGCTGGTTGCGTTTGCCCAGGGCAGGATCACCTCAGCCGATGCCATCGCCGATTGCCGCAGGGCGATGCTGGACGCCATTGCCGCGCATCACGCCCGCCATCCGGCAAGACCGGCTGTGCCGCTGTCAGCGCTCAACCCCCGCACCCGCGCGCCTGACCTGCTGCGCCATGTCCGGCAGGGGCTGATCGGTGATGGCATCTGCCGCCAGTCGGATCGCGGCCTGGCCCTGGCGCAGCACGATCCGATGGCAGCGCTGACGCCTGCGCAGCTGGACCGGCTGGCCCGGATCGGGGAGGCCTTCCGCAGTGGCGGGCTGACGCCGCCCGCCTTGTCGCAGGTTCTGAACGGATCGGAGGATCAGGATCTGCTGGATCTGCTGGTCGCGCGCGATGAGCTGGCCGCCCTGCCCAATGTGGCACTGAAACAGACCGTGGTGTTGCACGGCGAGACCCTGCGCGCGGCGGCGATGGCCCTGCGCACGGCCTTCCCGCCGCCTGCCTCCTTCACCACCGGCGAAGCCCGCGCGGCACTTGCGACAACCCGGCGTGTCATCGTCCCCCTGCTGGAGCATTTCGATACCCTCGGCGTCACCATCCGCGCGGATGACCGGCGCCGGATGGCGGACGACCTTGCCCGGTTGCGCGACCTCGGCCCCGGCGCGGGTTGAGGGGATGGCGCACCGGGGGTTTCACACCCCCGGACCCCCGTGGTATATTTGGGGAACAATGAAACTGGCGCTCAGGGTCAGGGCCATACGGAGGTGACAGGAGTCTGGTGGCTTCCCTGGTCTTCAAAACCATGGACGCGTCGCAACGGCGTGTGGTGGGTTCGATTCCCATCCACCTCCGCCACTGGACATCGCCGCAGGATAGGCCACATTGAGCCCCGAGCAGAGGGAGGGGCCGGGATGCCGAACGAGACAGCAGAGTTTTCACCACCCGGCTTTTCGCTGGCGGACCTGGCAGGGGAAAGCCACAGCTTTCCGACCGGGCGCCGCGCCCTTGTCTGTTTCGTCAAGGAAGACTGCGAAACCTGCAATACGGCAGGCCCGGTGCTGGAGGCCTTTTACCGCGCCCATGGGTCGGCTCTGGATGTCCTGCTGGTATCGCAGTCGGGCGATGGCAGCGCGGTTTTCGCCCGGCGCCATGGGCTGAGCATGCCGGTCCTGGATGACCGCGCCTGCAAGACGGCCTTTGCCTGGGACATCGAAAGCGTCCCTTCGGTATTCCTTTGCGATGCCGGGGGCAGCAGCACGACCCGTTTCGAAGGGTTCGTGCGCAGCGACTGGGAGGCGCTGGGCGCCGAACTGGCGGCACAGACCGGCACGCCGGTCGCTCAGGTCGACTGGCAGGGCCTGCCTGCCTGGCGGCCCGGATGCGGTTCCAAACACCTGGACCCCGAGATGTTCGACAAGCTGCGCGCCGAGGCGGAGGGCAGCCCGATCCGTGCGCGGCGCATCGAGATTGCCAGCGGCGATGATGTGGCGGAGTTCATGTTCGACCAGGGGTTCTCTGACGGGTTGCCGCTGGTGCCGCCCACGCCCGAAAGGGTGATGCGGATGCTGGCAGGCACCCACCGCGACGCGCAGGAGGTGGTGGCCATCGTGCCGCCCAACATGGGCGAGGCCACGGTGGAGAAGATCGCGATCAACGCGGTGATGGCCGGGTGCAAACCGGAGTATCTGCCCGTGGTCATCGCGGGGGTCGAGGCGGTCTGCACCGATGCCTTCAACATCCACGGTGTCACCGCGACCACGATGGGTGCGGCCCCGGTGATGGTCGTGAACGGCCCGATCCGGGAAAAGATCGGCATGAACATGAAGCTCGGCGCGCTGGGGGCGGGCAACCGCGCCAATGCCACCATCGGGCGCGCGCTGCGGCTGGTGGTGCGCAATGTCGGGGGTGCCTCGACCGGCGGCGTCGAACGCTCCACCCTGGGCAATCCGATGAAATTCACCATGTGTTTCGCGGAATGGGAAGAACGCGCACCCTGGGAGCCGCTGCATGTGGAACGCGGGTTCGACCGGGAGGATTCGGTGGTGACCGTCTTTGCCATGACCGGCGGGCCGGTTCATATCGTGGACCAGACCTCGCGCAGCCCGCAGCAGATCGCGGGGTCGCTGGGCATGGGGCTGGAGGGGGTATTCCTGCCCAAGATGCACAATCTGCCCATCGATGCGCTGCTGGTGATCTGCCCGGAACATATCGACACGCTGATGCGGGACGGCGCATGGGACAAGGACCGCCTGCGCGACCGGATACAACAGGTCACGTCGCGGCCCCTGCGGGACATGCTGGCCGATGACCGCTCCGGTGCCGGTATCCTGCCCGCTGCCACCGCCGGGATGACGCCGGAGATGCTCGACCGTCCGGCCCCGAAATTTGCCGGTAAAGAGTACATCCATATCGTGGTGGCCGGGTCGGATGCGGGCAAATTCTCTTCCGCGTTCCACGGCTGGGCCACGGGGGAAGTCGGCTCCATCTCGGTTTCCAGAAAGATTGATCTGGGTTAGGCTACGGACAGAGGAGAACGCCTATGACGACAATTCTCGACCCCACGGACGAACGCACCCCGGTAGAGCGGCAGGTGGCGGAACGTCCGGGCAGCCTGTCGGGGGTGATCGGCCTGCTGGACATCAGCAAGCCGCGCGGCAACGTGTTTCTGGATGCGCTCGAAGGTCTGCTGGCGGAAAAGGCCCCTGGCATCGCCACGCGGCGCTATACCAAGCCTACCTTTGCCAAACCCTGCCCCGATGCGCTGCGCCATGAGATCCGCGATGAATGCGACTTTCTGATCGAGGCTCTGGCCGACTGAGGTTCCTGTACGACGTGCAGTATGCACGACAACGTCTGGTTTGAAATCCAGGGAATCCCGGCAGTCGCCGTCGCATCGAGCGAATTCGGACAGGCCGCAGAATCGCAGCGCCGCGCGTTGGGCATGAATGACGCGCGTTACGTGCTGGTGCCGCATCCGATCCAGGATGCGAATGACGATGAAATGCGCGCCAAGGCGGCAGCGGCGGCGGATCAGATCATCGCCGCGCTCACCGCGGGCTGAACGCGTCGCGCAGCCCTTCTTCGTGGAAGGGCTGCGCGACGGTTCATTGAGCCGACTTTGAAGATTGGGCCTTTGCGCAGTTTGCGGCACCGGCCCGAAAGGGCGCGGCGCGACATGACGCGCAGGCCGGGCGGGAGCCTGCGAGTTCGGCTCCGCAACAACGCGCCGTTACAGCTTCATCCCGCCCATTTCCGCAACACCGGTAAAGCTGCGGTTCCATGTGGGGCTGATCAGCACCTCGTTGATGCAGACATGGGGCGGGGCTTCGGCGATGTAGCGGACCATCGCGCCAATGTCTTCGGCCTGAAGCATCCGGGCCATGTCTTCCTCTGACGGCGGTTTGGGGCGTTGCTGCATGATCGGTGTCGCCACCTCTCCGGGCATCAGGGCGGTGCAGCGGATGCCGTTCACGCCCTCGTCCTGGTTGATCGAATGGCTCAGCGCCACAACCGCGTGTTTTGACGCGGTATAGGCAGGCCCCGTCAGGCGCGACGGGTGCCGCCCCGCCCAGGAGGAGGTCAGGATCAGCGTGCCCGCCCCCCGGGCGCGCATCTGCGGCAGGACGGCGAGGACACCGTTCATCACGCCATTCAGGTTGATGTCCACCACCCTGGCGAAATCGGCGGCGGTGATGGCGTTCACCGCGCGGTTGGGCACGTTGATGCCTGCATTGGCCATGAAGATGTCGATCCGCCCGCGCCGGGCCATCACATCATCGCAGATCTTTTGCGTTGCATCGGCGTCAACCACATCCAGGCTCTGCGCCTCCGCTGCGCCGCCCGCCTGGGTGATCGCCGCCGCGACGCGGTCAAGCTCTGCCTGCCGCCGCCCGGAGAGCACGACATGGGCACCGCTGGCCGCCAAAGCCCTGGCCGCCGCCTCCCCGACGCCGCCACCGGCACCTGTGACCCAGGCGGTCTTTCCTGTCAGTGTCCCCATGGTTTCCTCCCTCATGCGATGTTCGGGCCAAGACAGCCACAGAAGTCCGCCCATGTCCATTGCGCTGGCAGGACCCGCATGCTGTTCTGGGCCGAGCCAACGGGAGGATGAGATGGATGTGAAGCTGACCAGGGTTTGCGAGGGGCTCGACTTTCCCGAAGGGCCGATCGCCATGGATGACGGATCAATTATCCTGGTGGAGATACGCGGTCAGCGCCTGACCCGTGTTCTGCCGGATGGGCGCAAGGTGGTCATTGCCGAGCTGGGTGGTGGCCCCAATGGTGCGGCGGTGGGGCCGGACGGGATGATCTATGTCTGCAACAATGGCGGTTTCATCTGGACCGAGGGCGATGAGATCACCCGCCCCATCGGCACGCCGGATGCCTATGTCAGCGGCTCGATCCAGCGGGTCGACCCGGCAACCGGCGCGTTCGAGACGCTGTATGACGCCTGCGACGGCCAGCCCCTGCGCGGCCCCAATGACATCGTCTTTGACAGGGAGGGCGGTTTCTATTTCACCGATCTGGGCAAAACCACACCCGAATATGTGCATCACGGGGCCTTTTACTACGCCCTGCCGGATGGCAGCCGGATCACGCGGGTCCATGCACCGATGATCACGCCCAACGGCATTGGGCTCTCGCCGGATGACAAGACCGTGCATGTGGCCGAAACCCGCACCGGACGGGTCTGGAGCTATGATCTGCTGGCACCCGGCAAGATCGCGCCGCATCCCTACACCATGCCGGGCAGGTTGCTCACCACCCTGCCCGATTACCAGTTGCTGGACAGTCTTGCGGTGCAGGCAAACGGGGCGATATGTGTCGCCACCCTGATGCGCGGGGGCATCAGCATCGTGCCGGTGGACGGCGGGCCGGTGCGCTATGTTGCCGGACCGGGTGATCCTTATATCACCAACATCTGCTTTGGCGGGCCCGACATGTGCGATGCATGGATCACGGCGTCAGGCACCGGCTGCCTTTACCACGCGCGCTGGCCCGAAGCGGGCCTGCGGCTGAACTTCAACGCCTAGGATCGGGTGCCTGCCGTCACGCGACGAAACGCAAGCGGACTTTTCAAAAAGTCCGGACCGTTTTCTTCAAAGAAAACGGATCTTCCCCCGTGTCCGACCGTGGCCACGTGCCGGAGTTTTCAAAAACTCCGGACCGATTTTTTCAAAAAAATCGCTGCCCAGACGCCAAAGGCTGCGCCGAGACCCGGACAGACGCATGTCATCCACGGGCGTTTCGACAATGTCCGGCAGGAGGACAGGTCTGCCGGTTTTCCTTTGACCTCTCTTCCGGCCACGGGCACAAGGCTGCATGGCAAAACCAAGCAAGACCTTCTCCTGCACGGCCTGCGGCGCGACCTACAACAAATGGTCGGGGCGCTGCGATGGCTGCGGCGACTGGAATACCATTCAGGAGGACCGCGGCATTTCCGCAGGCCCGCCCAGCAAATCGCTGGGTGCGCGGCGCGGGTCCGCGATGACGCTGACCGATCTGAGCACCGAAGAGGCCCCGCCGCCCCGCAGTGAAAGCATGATCGCCGAGCTTGACCGGGTACTGGGGGGCGGCCTGGTGGCGGCCTCGGCCATTCTGGTGGGCGGCGATCCCGGCATCGGCAAATCCACCCTGCTGTTGCAGGCCGCCGCGCAATTCGCGCGCAACGGGCTGAAAACCATCTACGTCAGCGGTGAAGAGGCCAGCGCACAGGTCCGCATGCGCGCCCAGCGGCTGGGCCTGTCGGATGCCCCGGTGAAGCTGGCGGCAGAGACCAACCTGCGCGACATCCTGACCACGCTGGATCAGGAACGCCCGCAGCTGGCGATCATTGATTCCATTCAGACCATGTGGGCCGACAACGTCGAAAGCGCCCCCGGCTCGGTCAGTCAGGTGCGCGCCGCATCTCATGAGCTGACGGCTTTTGCCAAGCGGACCGGCACCTCCGTCATCCTGGTGGGCCATGTCACCAAGGATGGCCAGATCGCGGGGCCGCGCGTGGTCGAACATATGGTCGACACGGTGCTTTATTTCGAGGGCGAGCGCGGCCATCAGTTCCGCATCCTGCGTAGCGTAAAGAACCGCTTTGGGCCCGCGGATGAGATCGGTGTGTTCGAAATGACCGGCCAGGGGCTGGCCGAGGTCACCAACCCCTCTGCCCTGTTCCTGTCCGAACGCGGCGAACCTTCTGCCGGATCGGTCGTCTTTGCGGGCATCGAAGGCACGCGGCCCGTGCTGGTCGAGTTCCAGGCGCTGGTCGCCCCCTCGCCCCACAGCCAGGCCCGCCGCACGGTGGTGGGCTGGGATTCGGGGCGGCTGGCGATGATTCTCGCCGTGCTTGAGGCGCGCTGCGGCATCCCCTTTGCCGGGCTTGACGTCTATCTGAACGTCGCGGGCGGCATGAAAGTGACCGAGCCAGCCGCCGATCTGGCAGTTGCCGCCGCCCTGCTGAGTGCGCGCGAAGACGTCGCCCTGCCTGCAGAAACCGTGGTTTTCGGCGAAATAAGCCTCTCTGGTGCGCTGCGGCCCGCCAGCCAGACTGAAAACAGGTTGAAAGAAGCGCAAAAACTTGGTTTTACCTCCGCAATCGCGCCCGCAGGGGGCAAGGCGGTGGGGACAACGGGCATCACGATCAATCAATTGAGCGATCTGACCGGTTTTGTCGGGGAAATTTTCGGCGCTGGCTAGCGCCCTGGAACGAAGGCAGGCAGCAGATGGACGGGTTTACCATTATTGATGGCGTGGTCGCGCTGGTCATCGTGCTTTCCGCGCTTCTGGCCTATGGCCGCGGGCTGGTGCGCGAGCTGATGGCGATCGTCGGCTGGATTGCCGCCGCCGTGCTGGCCTATCTCTTTGCCCCGCAGGTCGAACCGCTGGTGCGCGAACTGCCGGTGGTGGGCGAATTCCTGGCCGACAGCTGCGAATTGTCCATCATCGGGGCCTTTGCCATCGTCTTTGCCGTGGCGCTGATCGTGGTTTCGCTGTTCACGCCGCTGTTTTCCTCGCTGGTGCAGCGCTCGGTCCTGGGCGGCCTGGACCAGGGTCTTGGCTTTGTCTTTGGGGTCGCGCGGGGCATCATCCTGGTGGCAATTGCCTTTTTCGTCTATCAGACGGTCATCCCGGACCAGCAGTTCACCATGGTCGATGAAAGCCGGTCGGCCACCGTTTTCGCGCGGTTCACAGGGCAGATCGAACAACAGAACCCCGAGGATGCGCTGGGCTGGATCACCACGCGCTACGAGGAACTGGTCGGCAGCTGCGGCGCCTGATCCCTGCCGGGACTTAACATTCTGTTATCCAAGTAACTGTAGGTTGCCCCCGTAAGGGAGCAGCCACATGTCCGATGCGGAGCAATTCACCTATCTGGATCATATCGCCACCCCCGTCTTTGTGCTGGAGGTGGTTGCAGGCGGCCTGCCTGTCTATTGCGCCTTCAACGCCTGCGCCCGTGCGATCAGCGGGCGGCCGCTTTCGGATTACCTGGGGCGCACAGCCGCAGAAGTCTATGACACCGCATACGGGCGCAGCGCATTGTCGCGCCATTGCCAGGTTGCCCGCAGCGGCAAACCCCTGACCTACGAATTGCAATTGCCGCTGGCCGGGGCGGTCCGGCAGGTGCGCACCACGCTCTCGCCGGAAACGGATGCGGAAGGCCGGGTTTTCAGGCTTTACGGCACATCACTTGACATCACGGAGGAATGCCGTGCGCGGGAGGCAAGGCTATCCTTTCATACCGCCGCATCCGAGATGGAACAATTCGTGGCGATGGCAGCCCATGATCTGCGCGCGCCGATGCGCAATGTGACCATGCTGGCCGAGGTGCTCAAGGACGGTTTCGTCGACCATGGCGATGGCAAGCTGGACATGATCAACATGATGGACGGCATTGCCGACAAGACCATGAAGCTGATCGATGACATCCTGATGCACACCCATCTGATCGAGGCGCAGGAGGCCGAGACGCTTTTCGACCTCACCGAACTGACCCGGCTGATCTGCGATATTCTGGATCCCGAAGAGCGGCACCGCGTCAATGTCACCCCCGCAATGCTGCTGACCGACAAGACGGTGATGCAGATCGCCCTGCGCAACCTGATCGAGAATGCGGTGAAACATGCGGGCAGATTGCAGATGCTGATGGATCTCACGGTCGAGCAATTGCCCGACGACAAGATCGCCGTGACGCTGGAGGACAATGGCAAGGGGTTCAGCGCGGCTGCGCTGGAACTGATGAACGGTGGCGGTTTCCGGGTCGACAGCGGCTATGGGCTGTTCGGGGTCAGGCGCATGATCCGGGTCCGTGGCGGCACGATCACCGCTGGCAATTCCCCCACGACGGGCGGCGCGACAATCCGGTTCACCCTGCCAGGGCGGATCGCGGCCATGGGGGCGCAGGCGATCCCCCCGCAACTGCCCCCGCATCCATCGCCGCAACAGCAGCCGGTCTAATGTGGAAGTTCGCGCATCTATCGCTCAATGAGGCCTGAACCTAGCATTTCTGCCCTAAACCGGGCGTTGGGCGCGGTGTGGGGCAAGGTCCGCTATCCGGACAAAGCGGACGTCCACCAAAGCCCGGAGTCAAGGTGCGCAGCACCGCCGGGCAGCGCCCGACCGCCCCATGGGCGGGCGCTTTCTCACCGTATTGCGGTTCATCATCCCCACGCCAAAGATTAGAAATAAAG
>Ga0189278_10204_pt1 | contig 41446 bp, 37 predicted proteins | sample N26A9minimetaG_FD_130326 | JGI IMG/M metagenome (GOLD analysis project Ga0189278, IMG submission 130326) | Marine microbial communities from the Costa Rica Dome - N26 A9 mini metaG | ecosystem: Environmental > Aquatic > Marine > Oceanic > Photic zone | place: Costa Rica: the Eastern Pacific...
GGTATCTCCACATTCTGGTCCGACTGCATCGTCGAAGTGGACGGTCAGCCGGATGAAGTTCAACTTGCCGCATCGCAAATCGCCTTGCAGGACCTGCCCAACGAAACATTGACCTATCTTTTCGCAAGCCGCTACTGCGACTCAGACCTGATGGGGGATTTTGCCTGGAAGAAATTCGGGCGGACGAAGGAGGGATGGTCGAGGGTTCAGGCGATCTGTGATTTTGTTCACAGCCATGTTTCCTTTGGCTACGACTATGGCCGGCCGGATAAAACAGCCGCGAACGTATTGAAGGAAAAAACCGGCGTTTGCCGGGATTTTGCCCAACTGGCAATAAGCCTGTGCCGGGCAATGGGAATTCCGGCTCGCTATGCCAGTGGTTATCTGGGGGACATCGGAGTCGCCGACACGGGCTTCGATGATTTCTGCGCGTGGTTCGAAGTTTATCTGGACGGCAGATGGTACACATTCGATGCTCGCTACAATGTGCCAAGAGCCGGACGAGTTCTGATGGTCAGGGGGCACGATGCGGCAGACGTCGCGATGATAACGTCTTTCGGTGCCAATGAGCTTACCGGCTTTCGTGTCTGGAGCCTGGAGCTGGCCGACAATGAGGACGAGGCCGCTTTGCTGCAATCCCTTGAAACCAGGCCTCATCCGCGGCAACGTGGATTGGGAAGTCAGCCGGGATTGACCACATGGCAGATCGACACCTGACTTCTTCGGCAATCGGAGAGTCAACATTGACGACCAAAAAAGATGGGCGTTCCTGTCGAATCGGAATCTGCAGCGGACGCACTCGACAGACGTCTCCCATGGATGGAACCGCGTGGAAGACTCGAACTCTCACCTGATGAGGCAATCCGCTTTCTCAACGATTAGTTCAAGCCACCAGCGACTGTGGAAGAGTTCAGAAAGCTCTGCCAAACGCATATAAAGACGCTCCTCGAAAGGCTGGACACTTCCGACGACGATGAGAGCGAATTCTTCCGGCGCGGTAAAGCGAAAGAAGGCGATCTTAGGATTTGGCTGGCTGCTCGCCTGAGAGCCGCTGGAGAGCGCTACTACACAGTAATTAGGGAGCAAGAAGTCGTGGGCGAGAAACGGACCCGACCTCAGGCTGCATTCGAGTATAGACGCTTTGGGGAAGGTGTCCGTTGAGATCAAACTTGCGGATATAGTTCATTGGAACGGCGATCAGCGGGTTAACACTCCGGGCGAACAGCTTTCAAAGCAATATCTGTTTGAGCCTTCATCCCACACAGCAACCTATGTGCTCGTCCAAGAAAAGGCGAGAAAGATATGAAGACCAAGAAGGGGTAAGAGCAAGAATTGTTCCGGCCAACACGCCGCCCAGAACAAAGTATGAACATTTGTCGCTAGCAGCCCTATGAAGAGTTTCAGAACTGGCAACCTTCAATACAATAGCGAATACACACTTTGATACCCCGACCCAGTCTTTCTCGCCGAAGAGTACGCTTTTGCTTTCCCGCTTGCTCAGGGGGCCATTTCTGCATTTTTCGCGCTGGACCAACATGCATCAGTTTCTAACGACGCGATTCATGCAACACTCTCAAGCTTTCATCGAATTCTTGGACCAATGTCTCTCATTGCTCATGGATTTTGGCCCTATCGGCGCAACAACATGGACAAGTGTCGAATGATTGCTTTTTCAAAATGTAGAAGATCGAACCCGAGAAAGATCATGACCAACGAAATTAACCATAAAACTTAGCGTAACTGAAAGTGGACAGCTCTTCCAGAACACCGTTTCGCATTCGGACAATTTGTCAGAATGAGGAATGATCCGCCGATAGCTTCCACGAGTCGAGGCGTATCCTTCTACATTGCAGCGTAAATGCCCCGCACCGGTGATCTGCCGCAATACCGGATCCGCAACGATCTGGAGCTGCACGAACGTATGGTGCCCCACGACAAGCTCGAACCCTTGGAGATTTCCGATACAACTCAGGACAACGCGCTACTAATCACGAAAACGTTTGACCTTAGATAAGGCTTTGCGCGCTGCAAGGAAGAAAACCCAGGACCTAGCCTGTATTAGCGGAGCGCGAATGTCTACACAGGAGACTGACAATGTCAGAAATCAAGTTGACAAAAGTTGAAGAACGACCCGGCGGCCAGCTGTTGTATTATGTCCGAGTAAACACGGCGGTGGGCAAGGTTGAATTGCCAATTGCCATCACGGAACAGGGATCTGATGCCTTGAACGAAACGAAAGTTCTTCAGTCTTCGCTCGCGCTTGCGGAAGAATTAAAAGGCTCAATCAAGTTTCATCTCGAAGCGCAACTGTAATCAATTCACGAAATTTGCAGTCTTCGCCATGACGGAATGATGATATAGGGTTTGATCTCACTTGCAAATAAAGAAGACAAATTAGAAGTGTTTGCTTAATCTGACCCACCAGGCAGCCAGGAACCGACCTTTCCATGTGCCTGTGGGGACCGCCCGCCGCCTGGAATTGTCTAAATTGGTTTTTGTCATTTGATCCAGAGCGTCGTTCGAATTCATTCCCTGCATCAAGTCTCCACCGATCGTTGCAGGAACGCCACTAAATACATGATAGATTGTCCAGGAGCCATCTGCTTCGATCCGTTTTCCATACTCACTATGCATTGAATCTTGTCTGGGGGCACCGCCCTCATTGTCCCAGACTGCATGCGCCCGAACCAAGAAATCAAAGGGATCCGGCAAACGGTTTCGCACTAGTTTCGGGCTTGCGGCGGGAGGTGCACCGTCAGGCACCGGCCAACAACTGCCATATGGTGCAACACCACCAGGCACTGTGATGAGCATTTCTTGGTCCTGAGAGGCTTTTTGATATCTCCGCAGAACGAATTTACGGGGAACAGGATGGGAGTATCGCCTTTCTGAACGGGTGAGCCGGTTTTTGATTTCGTTCCGCATTTTATCGCTCTTTCAAATGGCGCCACCCTCAGGAGGGATCGTATCCGTTCGCAAACAAGCACGCGGCAGCCGTGCACATGACTGGTGAAACTAGCACTGTCCGCCTTGTAAATTCAAAACATAGGTTTTGGATGGTAGGCTGAAACCGGGTTTATGCTAGCGGCTGAAGGCTTTGGTTTGGGTCAGCCGCTGCAGATGCATATAACACTGTGATTGCGGTTTAACGGTGACTGAAAGATGTGCTGGCGTGCGAATGTTCAGTATCTGTTTTCGGAAGCGAATTGCATTTCCCGTTGGTCAGGGTTTTAGGTATCGTTGGGTCGTGTGCAGCAGCCCGTATCGAGTTGCGATTGGTTCATCGCATGCGTGTGGTCGCCTTATTCAATAGCTCAACGTTGAGGTCAGGCGGATGGTCGCTCGCATTTGATGCGCTGGAGTGCATCCCTTCAAGGAATTTGAAGAGATCGCTGTCCGTCGACAATACAAGGGTCGTTCCAGTGGAGATTATGTCCTTGTAGGCCTGCATAGTTCGGGTGAATTCGTAGAATTCCACTGCTTGCGCGGTGGTGTTGTAAGCCCTGGCGTAAATGTCGGCCGCGGCGGCATCGGCCACTCCGCGGATTTCCTCCACCTCCCGATAGGCTTCGGACTGAATCTTGTTCAGATCTCGCACACGATTGCCGCGAATACGTGCGGCCTCGCCATTGCCTTCGGACAGGAAGCGTTCGGCGATTTGCCGCCGCTCCGAGACCATCCGGTCGTAGATCTTCGGGCGGACGCTTTCGTTGTAGTTGATGCGCTTGAACCGGATGTCGAGCAGTGCAATTCCGAATACGCGGACCTTCTCGGCGGCAGCTTGGAAAATTTCCTGCTCCACAAGTGCCCGGCCCTTGTGTATGGGGACGAGGGATCCGATGTCCTGTGCCAGTTCCTCATCGGTGAGGAGAGAATCCCTTAAGGGGGTGCGCCCTCTTGTCGTCCGGATGATCTCGATCAGCTCGTGCTTGGCAACCGCGTTACGTGTTTCGCTGCCAAGTATGTCGTCGAGCCGCGATTGTGCGCTTCGCTCGTCACGCAGACGAAGAAAATACTGCAAGGGATCCGTGATCTTCCAACGGGCAAACAGGTCGACGGAAATATACAGCTTGTCTTTTGTCGGCATATCAGAGGGATTGCCGTCCCACTCCAGAACCCGGCGGTCGATCCTGTTGACCTCCTGGATGAAGGGCAGTTTCAATTTGAGACCCGATGTCGTGACCGGCGCGCCAACGGGCTTGCCGAACTGCGTGATGATCGCCTGTTCGACTTCGCTGACCGTGTAGACGGCGGTGGAAGCGGACACAACCGCAACTGCGGCAATCCCCGCAAGAATGCCCCATACGACTTTCATGGCTTGATTTCCCTTTGGCGATCGAGATTGAGAAGCGGCAGGATGCTGCCGGTTGATCCGTCAACGATGATCTTCGACCCGATAGCGGGCATCACGTCCTGAAGGGTTTCGATGTAGATCCGCCGCCGGGTTACATCCGGTGCCTTCTGATATTCGGTCAGAAGCGCGGTGAAACGCGCGGCGTCGCCCTCAGCCTCGTTGATCCGTTTCAGCCGATAACCGTCGGCCTCGCGGATACGCTGATCCTTTTCGCCTTCAGCCAGCGGGATGACCTTGTTGTATTCCCGGCGAGCTTCGTTGATCAGACGCTCCTTTTCCTGCTGGGCCTGATTGACTTCATTGAACGAGGATTGAACTGGCTCGGGTGGGTTGATGTTCTTGAGCTGCACCTGGTCAATGCTGATGCCCATGGCGTATTTCGTAGCCAGGGCCTGCATCTTCAGGAGTGCTTCGCTTTCGATTTCCTGCCGGCCGATGGTGATGACTTCGTCAACCGTGCGGTCGCCGACCACTTCGCGCATGACGGATTCAGAGACGTATCGGAGCGTTGCGGCCGGCTCGCGCACCTCGAACAGAAACTTCACGGGGTCGGAGATACGGTACTGAACCACCCATTCGACAAGGGCGGCGTTCAGGTCGCCTGTGACCATTTCGGTCTCGCGCCGTCCGTCCGTGGGGCTCTGATAGGGATCATTGCCACCTGGTGTCGTGAAACCGAATTCCTGTTTCAGTTGCCGCTTCACCGGAACGATCGTCGCCGTGTCGATGCCCATGGGAAACTTGAAATGCAGGCCCGGCGGCACTTCTGCGACATACTTGCCAAATCGCTGGATCACGGCAACGGAATCGCTCGGGACGGTATAGTAGGAAGACCAGATCCCGAAAGCGGCGATGACGATCGCGCAGGTAATGAGAATTCCGCGCAGTGACGGTGCGCCACCCGGCACAATTCCACCAAGATTCTGCCGGCCCTTTCGCAGAAAGGCGTCAATGTCCAGTGATTGGCTCTTCGGACCCGTCGCCCATGGCCCGGAGTTCTGTGGCTCATTTTGTTCAGAAGACATGACTGTTCCTAACGGAAACTAGGGGCCAGAGCCGGGTATGGGGGGATTGCTTTCGTGGCGTTCGTTCGAAAGCGTTTCCGTGTCCGGATTCTTTGGCGAGATTTCAAAAAGATCCATTTGCTGATGTATAAAGTCAGTAATAATGAACCGCGGTGCGGTGTTTGGTATCAATTGGGAAGTATGCGTTGGCGTGTCAGGCCTTGCTACCTGGATAGAGAACGTACTCTCCCGGCGAACTTGCCTTTTCCTGCAGAAAAAACCTTGGCATGTTACGTTTTGCTTCACGTAGTAAGCAACGGTATCCGCAGCTTCTGATTCGAATTGAAGAACTGTCTCCTCGGGCATGACAGCCACCCCGCTCGTGATTTTGGGAAGGACTTCACTCAAGACAGGTCAGGCTCAAGTGCAGCGAGGCAGGCTTGGGCCAAGTCCCGATCCGCGTTGTCGGCTCCAGGCATCGTCGCCCATCCAGTTCCCATCAGGACGGTCCTGCGCTGGTAAGCTGAAGTTTCGCGAATCTCCGCCATCTTTGCCGCGCGCTCTGCATCGGTTCGGGACAGGTCAACGCACACCGGCACCAGCGCCGCAATCACCTTTTCATGTGACATGGTGTTCGCCATCTTTACCGCAGTTCCGCCGGTGACCCAACCACCCCAGGAAAAGCCCACCGTGCTAACGGCGATCGCGCCGATCAAAACGCCAAGCGCAACAGGTTTCGGCCATGCAGGAATGTTCATTTCAAATCCTCCAACAGAGAAGACGCCGCCCCGTCTTTTTGTTTGTCAGCATTGGCGGCCCGGTCCCGGTCGAGCACCGCTTCCAGGTCCTTTCCGGATATTTCCCGCATCACAGTCCTCCCCTTGCCGGCAACGATCAAATATGTCGCTGTTTTTCGGTATCCGAGGAAATTCATGTCCTGAAGAAGTTCTTCTTCGACAAGGACTTCGTAGTCTCCGGCAGGCAGTATTTCTGAATGCCCCTTCAAAGTGAACGGGTGGAAGAACTTCACCGTCGATCTTGTGGAACGGCTATTCATGGTATTATCCGCCGCGTATGTTAGTTGTGTTTAAATCAGGACTCCAAGGTCTTCTTGGTCGATGATTTTTCTGCGGAGCACGAATGTAAAAGACTATGGATAAACCCTACGGATTGTGTACTGATCGAAGTTAGTCTCAATCGGAAATCTTGGTCCAAACTTCGAATTTTCTTAGAGTATTTTCGCCAAAGGTCTGTGTCAGGGGGACATCGGCTGCATCCCGACCGCGACCAACGAGAAACCGTCCGATACGGCGTTGATTGTTGCGCGGGTCAAAGACCCACCATCGATTGGCCAGAAAGACTTCCATCCAGGCTGCGAAGTCACCCGGGGGGTGCGGTTCCGGCTCACCGATATCACTCAGATATCCTGTGCAGTAGCGGGCCGGGATGTTCACACAGCGGCAGAAACTGATCGCCAAGTGGGTGAAGTCACGGCAAACGCCTCGTCCTTCAGCCAGTGTCTGGGCCGCGGTGCGGGTCGGTAGGGCATGCTCATAGCCGAAGACCACATGCTGGTGCACATAGTCACAAATGGCCTGTACTCTGGCCCAGCCAGTCTTTGAATTTCCAAACAGCCGCCACGCTTCTTCTGACAGGAGGTCCGTGTCGCAATACCGGCTTCCCAGAAGAAAAACGAACGTATCGGACGGGAGATCTTCCACGACATGCTGAAAGGCGGCTGGAAAAACCGGGTCTTGTTTGCCGCTGTCCAAGAAGATGCCATGCGTCGCCAATGTGAAGGCGCCTGGCGGTGCAGTCAGCCTGGAACACCAATTCCCGAAAACATCCCGATAGCTCTCGATCGGCACGCACGGAGACGTCGTCAAATAATCCAGTCGCTCGAGGTCACGATATCGTGCACTATCTACATTGAGCATTGCAATTAGCGGAGTGGATTTCGGAAACTCGAAATCAAGACGGCATCCCAGACTGATCCGGAGATCTGCTTTTCTTTCCCGGTTTGAAGGCCTCAAACGGACAAGCGATGGACGGCCCTGTTTCATTTGAGTGAATACCTGGCCAGCGCCGCAGCTGTCTTGGCGTGTTCAGATTGATGATAGTTGCCTAAGAAGGCGCCATCTACCCTTACCTCCCATATTCCATTTCTTTCCCTAACCTGGACGCGGTCCGGTTTCCCTTCCGGCGGAAGCATGCCCATGGTAGCAAGCACCCGTTTTATCACCGGTCGCTTGGCAACCGTTTTAGATTTTGGAACGTTCGATGTTGTACCTGCGCATGAATCCTCAAGGTTCATTACCGTCCGTATGAATTCTTCGGCATAGTCGTCAACGTCCCTGTAGTCCTGTTCCCGGCGTGCCATCGACATCGTGTCGACAAAGCGTGTCTTGAGATGCTCGACAAACCGCGGCTCCGAATGGGACATGTATGCGATGAGAGATTGCAGAATTCTCTCATGCGCAAGAACCCTCCTCTCCAGATCCGTGGAATCCGCCTTGGGACCATCTCTCTTTGATTGTGTTTCCATAGCCAAATTACTCGCTCGCAAAATGTGCATGGATCGCTCAAAGCCCGCGATCGCACGCTTTGGCAGCCAGGCGGTTACCGGTAACCGGCATTTTCAAAGTCGAGTTCACTAGAAAGACGGTCTTGAGATGTTTTTCTCTTGAGGAACCGGTCGTCGCGGGTCCCTTTGCGCAAGGGAACCGCCGCTTCGCTATTTTCTGTCTTTGTCGAAGCCTTGAACGCCTATCCAAGAATTGTTCAAGACTCAGACGGTTCTAGTGATCTTACATGCAGCCCTGGGTGCGCATCCTGATCGAGGTTAGTTCTCGGTGTTTTTTCGTTACGGTGCAGTCAAGATCATGACCTGCAAACATACTGTCTCGCGAACAGCATCTATCTTGCGACCCTCAAGCATAAGAAGAATGCGAACAAGGGCGCCAGCACATGCAGCTCCTTGTTCTTTAAGGTCGCATTTCGAAGAAACGGAGTTGTCTGGAAATCGGACAGGCGCGAGCGTGGTGCCTACGTCAGCAATGGCCCGGTCTGGTCGAGGTATTCGGGATCGAACTCTGCAAATTCGACCAGACGGTCACGATCGTCGAATATCACCTTGCCATTTCGAAACGTGACAAGCCCGTTCTCACGCAATTGCCGCAAAACGCGGTTGACGTGCACGGCGCTCAATCCAAGTGCATCGGCGAGGTGATACTGTGTCAGCGGACAGTCATAGCCGGTTTGGCTACCCATGCCGACCAGCGCCAGCCTGGAACCAAGTTCGAGCAGAAAATGGGCCATACGGACGTCGGCATCACGGCGTCCCAGGTTTACGAGATGTTCGACGACCATCGCCTCGTCCCGGGACGCGGCCCACAGAATGGCAGTCGCCAGGCGGGTGGTCTGTGCGAAGGCTGCAAGCAGATCATCGGACGGAACTTCAGCTGCTTGAATATCGGTGACAGGTTCGAAGCTGTGGTCCGAGGTGCGCAACAAAACACTTCGCAATCCCAGGAAATCCCCCGGGATTTGGAAATCGATGATCTGCCGTGAACCGTCCGGCTGGAGCTTGTAGGAGCAAACCCAACCTTCGGAAAGAATATAGGCGGCCTGTTCCGACTGTCCCTGTTGAACGAGATCACGCCCTGCAACGAATGAGCGGCGGCGCCGGTGCAGATGATGCAATACTTCAAGTTCGTTCGTGGACAAGGCCACGAAGCTTGAAAGCTTGCGGGCAAGCGGACTTTTCTCGATGGGGTTCAAAGGCGTTTCTCCCAGGCAATAATCCATTTTCCGAGATGTCTGGGCCAAGACTGCTTTCGATCAGTCCAGCATACTGATTTTCTGTCAGTATGGTGAAGTTTATCGGACCGGCACCCGACTTTGGGCTCTAATCCTTGAAAGGGGTAGCCAAGATGCCTGATCAGAACGACTATTCCGGAATGGCGGCGCTCTCGATCTGCGAAGCCCTTTTGCTGGCATTGAACGACAATAAAATTCTTCCCGAGCACGAGATCGTGGGGGTGTTGCGCGACGCAGCAGCAACACACGAAAATGCAATCGGTCCCCAAACCGACATGGAAATGCACCGGGGGGTCTCAGACCTGATCAAACGGATCATTGCGGGAGGAAACTCGGTTAGGCGGCCACAGTCCGGTTGATCCTTGCGGGAAGCGGTTTTGGTTCTACTCCCTCAAACCGGGTTTAATCCACTCCGCAGTAAATCGGTATCACATTTGCCATGACTGTCCAGAACAACACAAATCTGCCACACGAAATTGCCGACAGGTTCACCAAACCCGTCGCGAGGTTTCTCAAGATCGAATCCGCGGCTGGCGGACTGTTGCTCGTGGCTGTGTTGGTGGCTCTTTTCCTGGCCAATTCAAATTGGGCATCGACCTTCCTTGCATTCTGGGAGACACCGGTTGGTCTGAATTTCGGGTCGTTGGACTTCACCCGCTCGTTGCGGCACTGGATCAACGACGGGTTGATGACATTCTTTTTCTTCGTGATATCTCTCGAACTCAAGCGGGAACTTGTCCTGGGCGAATTGAGGAAACCGAGACAAGCGGCTCTGCCCCTAGCAGCAGCCCTCGGCGGGATGGTCGTTCCAGTCGCAATCTATTTGGTTTTAATCGCAGGGCAGTCCGGGACGCATGGTTGGGGAACAGTCATGGCGACAGACACGGCGTTGGCGATCGGGTGTCTTGCGCTCTTCGGACAGCGAATTCCCACCGTACTTCGGTTGTTCTTGTTGTCGCTGGCGATTTTCGACGATGTGGGCGCAATATTGGTGGTGGCTGTCTTTTACGGTGTGCCGTTGAACTGGGCCGCCACCGGGCTTGCAATTCTCGGCCTTGGGTTGGTCGCGGGATTTGCACGGCTCGGAGTAAGGAGCGTTCCAGTATATTTTTTGATTGGCGGCGCCATCTGGTTGTGCATCGACGCATCGGGTATCCATGCGACGATTGCCGGCGTTGTTCTCGGTTTAATGACACCGACACAAGTCTGGGTGAGCGATACACGTCTGCGTGCAATCCTCGGACGGGTGCTTGCCTATCCGGGAGGAGAGCACTGGAGCGGTGACACCCCGGACCGCCGGGATCTTCGCGAGGCCGGGCGGGCGGTTTCAGAGTCTCTTTCCCCGGTCGAGCGGCTCGAACTGGCGCTGCACCCCTGGGTGGGGTTTGTGGTCATGCCGGTGTTCGCTCTTGCAAATGCAGGCGTCGAAATCGAACTGGGCGACTTTGGCCAGAAAGTCTCCATCGCCATCATCGCAGGGCTGGTGCTTGGCAAGCCTCTCGGTGTTCTTGGTTTCAGCTGGTTGGCCGTTCGATCGGGCCTGGCGGTGAGACATTCTGATCTCTCATGGCCATTCTTGACGGCTGGGGCCTTTCTCGCCGGCATTGGCTTCACGATGTCGCTTTTTATCGCGAACTTGGCATTTAGTCCGACGACACTGGCTGCGGCAAAACTTGGAATACTTACCGGATCCGCAGTCTCTGCGATTATCGGTCTGCTTGCGCTTTTGTGGATGGCAATGCTCTCTGGACCTTGCCGAAAGGAAAATTAGAAAAGGTTATTGATACTTGATCAAACAAGTCCTTACGACCGGTCGAGTGACTTTAATCAAGCACAATTAGGGTTCGCTTGTCTTTGAAACTTCATCACTCACGCGCACGATAGTCAGCCTATTTGCTTTATACGTTCTGGAAACGGCCGAAATGATTATTATCTGGCCGTCCTGGACAAGGTGGTTCCGTTTGCGCAAGATAGAGACTGGACGAGCCAAGGACAAGGTTGTGGTCACTTTCAAAAGGTAGCAGCACGACCACGCGTCATGACGGCTTTAGCCCTGACGTGCCTTTCGATTTGCGTAGCGCCGGTCGCGTTCAGCTTTACGAGCTGCCTCGTCCTGCAGGACGCGCTCGATACGGGTCTTGTCAGCTAGCTCCCGCGCATCGATTTCAGCTCTGGCTGCGGCAGCAACCTGCGAGCCGCCCTCTTCATCTCTGCGGGCGACTGGGGGGTCCTGTTCTCGTCGGTAGACAGCATCGCGCTTTATTCGGACACCGCTCTCGTCGTTGTCGTTCCGATTGTGCTGCGCCGGTATAAAAGCGCTGGCCAGACCGCAAACCGGGGTTCCACATTGCAACGAACGGCCGGGTTCCCGGCCGCCGGCATCGGGAAGCCTTGACAGGCCGTGGGGGCAAGCCCCCTTCCCTTGCAATTTGTCTGGTGGAACGCCAGTCCGCCGCGCGCCAGATATCAGCCTGCCCATCAGGCCAGGCCGCTTTCCGGCTGGGGCTGTTTCAAGAGCCCGAAGACGGATTTGTGAAGGTAGAGCTTGCCTTGGCGGGCACGTGTCAGCATTCCGGACACGAACCCGCCCGGATTGACGACGGGGTTGTTCGGGTCGGCGAGGCGGCGTTCGGTGACGACGACGCAAACGGACGCCGCGGCCGGGCCTGTTTCGCTGCGCAAGCTGGTCCAGAGCGCCGGACTAAGGCCCAGATAGCCGGCCGCTTTCGCGGCGGCCCTGTCCACTGCGGTCCAGTTTGCCTCCCTTTCTCCAGCCTCCATTTGGATCATGTCCTGCATGAGCGGGCTGGCAACATTCATCACCTGATCGAGCCGGATGTGTTCGATCCCGGTGCCGGTAATTCCGGCTTTCGGCCTCGCCTTCGCACCAGGGGGCATATTTTCGCGGTGCGCCTGCCCCCTACTCCCTTCTTCCATGCCGCCCGCTTTAGCGGGCTCCGTTTGCAGGATGACTTCATCGCCGTCCGGCGATGTCCGTTCGCCACTACAAGTCCCTACGGGATTTTGCCTTGTATCTACCGTATATTGATGCCGGAAATCCTGTTCCGTCCGGGCGGAAATTTCTTGATCGAGAACGCAGGTAAAAGCTTGTTTCAGGCGCGCAATCTCGTCCTCCAGTTCCAACCGAAGTGAACACACGGCAATCGTCGGCCAGGCCTTCTTGCTGAAGCTCCGCCCGGGGATCCTGCCAAGGAGGTTTTCGGCTGATCTGATGAGATCCGCATTCCGGTCATGGGCACGCGCCTGTTGCGCCAGATAGCTCAACACACGGCGCAGGGATCTGATGCGGCCAATTTCCGAGTTGCGCAGTTTAACGTCATAATCATCCGCCTCGCCCATCTTTTCGATGTCTGCAAACCGTTCGATGAGCGGCGTGAGCACGATGCCGTAAGCATCGAAGAGTTTCCCGGTCTCGTCGCGCTTGGCATATCGCCGGTGGTTTCCAGAATCGTTCCAGAGGATCAGGCCCTTCCGAGCAAGACTGGCCTCGTAATTTCGGATCGTGCGTTCCTCAACATCGAAGTGCGCCGCAAGGGTCTTGACCTGGGAGAAGGCGACCGGTGTCGCCCCCTGCTCCCAGTCCTCGGCCTGGGTCAAGCAAATCTGATGCTCAAGGTACGCGAGAACTGCCGGCTTGATGTCGAGCGCGCGACGCGCCCGCTTGAGAGCCTTAATCACGTCGATTTTGGTCTTGCCTTTTGGCAGACCGATCGAGGGGACGAGGATCCCCGATGAAAACGCGCGGCGGTGTTTTGCGACTTCTGCAGCGTCAATCCAATCCGGATGCGACGGGTATTCCAAGTTGCTCAAGTCCAGCTCCGTCCCCCTACCCTATGGTTGTGGATAGACAATAGAAATCCGCCCGCAAAAATTGCGGCCAGGCTTGTCAAATTGTCTGGGGGGAGCTACAAAACCAGCGTTCTAGACTTACTTAGGTAAGGCTCCCCCCTGGATCCGACTTGTCGGGTCTGGGGGTTTCCATTTTTAGCCCCTGAACAGGGCCTTTGATGTTCTATCTCCATTCAAAATCACCGAATTGAAGCCCTGACTTGCAGCGAATCAGTTCAGCAACCTTGCGTCCTTAGGACTGGCAATAGTGAGCGCAACTTTCAATTTTGTTTGAAATAGCGAGAGCTTTTTTTGCAACTTTTCTGTGAAATAATCTTAAATTCTACTAGCTACTATTAACTTACAATAACCCGTATACGACCGGACAAATTTTAGTTATTTACCTTCCTCAATATATTTCTGATATTCCTCGTAATTTTGGCGAACACAGACCAACAAATACTTGTTAGCCTTTGCAATCATTGATAGAATCTCTCTAGTCAAAAGGAGAGCCAAAAGATGAGCCCCGTATTCAGGGTTGCAGTTATTGAGGTGACGCGTCTAATCGCCCTTGCAGCAGGGGCCGCATCAGCCTTTCTACTCACTGCATTTTCCATATCTTTGCTGAACGTGCCTTATTCACTTGTCTACGGCCCTCTGCCGTTCGAGGACTGGCAAATACTGACGTTCGCGGTCGCGGTCGCAGTGGCACCGGCCGTTTTCGTTGCCTACGTTCCGTCTTTCGCCGCCAGCGCCTTCGACATTCGTTTTTCGACACGCAGACTGTCTCAGCGCGAAAAAGAACTCGTCGCCAAGGTCGAAGCCGTTCTTGAAGACTGTGCAAAAAAGAGCGGGATCAAATTGCCCAAGATCGTTTGGCGGGTTCAGGACATTGGGGAAATCAATGCCCTGGCCTACGCGCATAACCGTGTGTGCTTCACCAAAGGCATCCTGCACAAGTACGGCGACACCCAGGCCGGCATCGAGCGCCTGGCCGGCGTTGCTGCCCATGAGATCGGGCACCTGCGAAATTGGGATACCAGGATCAACATGCTCCTGCATTACCTGACTTTGCCGGTAAATTTCGGAATTGGCCTCGCCAACGCCACCATCAACCGCATTCCGATCATTGGCCTGATCTTCACATTGGCGACGGTCGTCTTCAGGCTTCCGTGCGACATCGCTCATTTCCTGAACGGGTCCACGTCACAGTTTCAGGAGTACCAGGCCGACAGGTTTGCCGGAAAGCTGATGAACGGCGTCGGAATATCGGAATTTCTGGAGGACATTTCGCACATGAGCGAACTGCCGGGCGACAAGTTCTCCGACTGGCTCATGCGCACCCATCCGCCGACCGAGCTCCGACACGACGAATTGACGCGCGAAGCCCGGTAACAGCTCACCCGCACATTCTGGATCTTTCACTGCACGTTGACCTTCTCTCGCCGTGCCCCTTCCCCATTACTGACTCAAAGCGAAAACAATGAATATCACTGCCTTTCCGCGCCGCCCGAAAAGCCCTAAGCCCCTTGATACGAAAACATGGTGTGTGCCGGTAAACTTCGTCTTCGATGACGGCACCGCACTTTCCCTTCGCCTGGCTGAAAAGTCGGTCCAGTCTTTGGAAAACCGCCTGAGGTCCGAAGACAATGAGAGGCACTTCGTCATCTTCCAGACTGTCGAAGAGGTTGTTGCGCTCAATGCCCGGCGCTTGACGCATTGGACGCCCGATATGGAAGAACTCAGCATCGTTGAGTACGCGGAACGACGAGAAGAAGACGAGGACGAACCGGAGCCGGTTTCGGTTCACTGCGCCAACCTGGCCGGACCAATCCAACTTTGGTGTGTAGCGGAAAAGGAAGGCGACGAAAGGGATCCGGTTCGATCCGCAATGATCGATCTGGACGATGCGGACAGTCTCGGCCAGCCGTTCTTGAGGGTCACGGATTCCAGCTTGCAGCCGTATTACTTCCGGACAAACAGCGTGCTCCTGTTTCGGGTGCCACAGTGGATCATTCCATGCTTCACCGACTGACCCGCCCGACGTCACACCATCACGACGAACCGGCAGACACGTTCGCTGCCGCATTGTCTCGTCAGCCCCCCAACGACAGAGAATAGAATATGGCCGATTGGCTCGATGTGTGGTCCATCCTGGGAAAGGAACAGGACCTTGAACTAGACATGCTTGAACCGGTCCGGATGACCGTTGGTGGCGTAAAAGATCCTCAGAAGTTGAGCAATCTTATCCCGGTCATGTGGGTTTCAAGCGGGTTGATGGACCAGGGCGAGCTTGAAATTCACAAGCAGTTTTTCCTGGGCAACCTGTTCAAAGAACCGTTGGTCTTCTACCCGTCTGACTACATGCCTAACGCGGGGCTGCGCGACACACTCAAATATCTCGCGCAAATGGTGCGTGACGCGAATGAGCGTGGCGTGGAAAGCCTCGCTAAGCAGGTGCTAGCGCTCTTCACGGCAGCGTCGATGCACGAGTATGAGGACAGCTATTTTCGAGGCTTCAAAGGCGAAAGCGACGAGGCAGAAAAGAAAATCGAAGAATGGCTCGCAGAGCACCAACCTTTCCAGTTTTCCTGGCACCGGCGATCAAGGACATTGGGACCAAATCAATCGTTTCTGGAATCTATGGACTTTTACGAGGTGCTTGGCACTGAACGGCCGGCATCGATCAAGGAACTCTGCCAAGTCATTATTTCAGGGCACAGGCGCGTGTTGGATCAATACCAACTCGTAATTCCGTCGTTCCAATATGAATTTCGGGATGAATTCGAGAGCGATCTTTTGGATTGGTGGGAAGATCTGCAAGCGCGCGAGGAAGAAGCCGCAGTTCAAAGGCAGGCGATAAGAGACGCGCGAGCGGCAAAGGAACAGCTTCATCATGAACGATTGGAACAGAAACGTAGGGCTTTGCTCTCACCTGAAAAACGCAATCAGGAGTTTCCTCCCCTGTCGTGGCAGAATACGAGCAACGAGCGGCTTCAAGAACTGTTGTTTGAAGCACCTATGACGGAATTAGCCGTGCGTTTTTCGGTGAGTGAAGCCGCGATCCGCAAGCGCGTGAAAAGTGCCGGGCTCTCGGTACCGCCGCGCGGGCATTGGCTTAAAAAAGACTAGCGTTCATACATGATCCCGGCACGGTGGTCGCGTCGATCTGCGCGGCCCTCGTGCCATACTCCCCGAAAAGTAAATCGAATCCGATGATCCGTATTCTAACCGCCCTCGCCCTTTGCCTCGCTGTTGTCCCCGCCAATGCGGACGAGTGGACCAGTCCGGTTTCGCGCGTGATCGATGGCGATACTTTCCTGCTCTCGCGGCCGCTGGTTCGGATCCGCTTGTGCGGGGTCGATACACCAGAGCGCGGGCAGCGCGGCTACCGCGAAGCGACGCGGTACGTCAAAGCCCTTGTTGCCGGTAGAAAGGTGCAGTGTCGAACGGTCGGCGACGGAACACCCTGCGACGGCCGTTCCCGAAAGAAGTCCTATGACCGCTTTGTGGCTCAATGCTTCGTTGACGGTCAGGACATTGCGATGAAGCTTGTTCAGTCCGGCCGCGCCTGCGCCTGGCCGCGCTACTCCGGCAAGCATTATCTGCGGCAAGCGAGCTGCGTTCGGTAGCCCACTCCAAGCGAAAAGCGCGCACCTCACGACACCAGGCCATGCAGGGATTTGTGTAGGTGCAATTTGCCCTCCCCTGCCCTGTCGATCATGGCGCGGAAGTATCCGCCCGGAGATGCGATTTGTTCGGGGTCGCGCAACGCTTTTTCAGCAACGACGACAAGACAAGCGGCGGCCAGGAATTTTCCTTGCCGTTCGACGGCATTTTGATATCCGGCCGGACTGAGGCCGATCAAAATCCGCAAATGATCCGCGGCCTGACACAGTCGTGACCAGTCGGAGAACGAAAGCCCGATTTCACTTTGCACCTGGGTACATGCTGCCCGAATGAGACCGATGGAAACTCCATCGAGGTTCGTTTCCGGTAATTTGCCTCCCGCCGGCCTTGCCGCTTGCGGTTTAGGCGGTTGCAGTTCCGTGCGCGCGCCGCAAGGCTCTCTTTCAAGAGCCATTTCAACGGCGAAGCCGTTGTCAGCAGAAAGGTTAGTGTCTTGCTCGTTAGAGCAAGTCCGTTCGTCATTACTTCTTAGGGAGTCGGTTTGGGTTGTAATAGATAAAGGGCTGACATCAATGTCACCCGCGCATGACATTTTATCGTTAGATTTGTCGGAGTTAGCCTCATGGAGGGCCAGAGCTTCTTCATAAAGGCTCCGCAGCATCTCGGCCCGCTCCGCCAAGGTCACCTGATCGCGTTTGACGACACTCTGGGCGCTCGTGAAAAAGTCGTGAAACGATGCAGGGTCCGCTTCTGCCATGTCCGCGATAGCGCGTGAAAGCCGCGTGATGGTGCGCTTTGCTTCCTGCTCGGCCTTGAGACGACGCTGAAAGGCATCTGCCTGCTGCTTGAAGGCCTCCAGATTGAAACATGCCGGGGTGAAGTCCAGGCCATAGGCTTGCTCGGCTTCCCCTGCCCGGCCCCGATAGACAAAACGTCGTCCTGTGGGGCTGTCGCGGTAAGCGAGGATTCCCGCCTCGACGAGTTTCTTCAGGCAACGTGTGACCGTGCGGGTGGTTTTGCGGGTGTAGTCTGCAAGACGCTGGTTGGAGATCGCCACGACGGGACGCCGACCAGCCTTAAAGTCGTCGCCCTGGACGAGCCCCAAAAGGATATCGAGCAAGTGATAGGCTGTTCCGTCGATGCCAAGCGCCGGCGCAACGCGCTTGAGAGCCAGCGAAACATCCTTTTTCAAAACTACAGGTCTATCGTCCTGCGCGGCCAAATGAGCGCTTGCAAGGACCCCTGCAGAAACTTTGCGAAAGCTCGCAATCTGCTGAGCAGTGGACATAAGTCCCCCTTCCCCGGAAACGAACCAACGCAACCGGACCTATGGAATTTGGTTGGGAGACAGGCAGAAAGACGCAATAAGCCGTGTCCTGTCGTTAGACAGAACTTGCCTTGCGTCACAAGTGATTCTAAAATCTTAGTTGTGCGACTGAGATTTTAGGCACCTGTGCCTATCTCAATTAGGACCCGCCCTTGTGGCGGGTTCTTTTGTTTAGCCTCTAGTCTTTTGTTTCCTTTCCTGATTGGTATTCAGCGAAAAGCCGATCCAGATTGTTCGCAACATATGCTCCAAAGTCCTGAGCTTCGGCAGTCCTAAACTTCAATTGCAGACCGGCCTTTGATCTTTGGATATCGGCGGCAAGGTTGGCGCTTGGCCCCTCCCAGGTAGACTTTTCCGCAGTCGCGGTGCTTAGAGTGCGATCGCACTTGTTCAATTCCTTGAGCAGTGCACTGAATCGACCGTCAGATGTAAGTGCTGCCCAGGCTTCAGACTGAAGCAACGCATCTAGCGCCTTCTGTTTTTTCGACGGAAGTTCCTTAGCTTTGAAATGGGCCGCCAACGTTTGCCATTTAGGCCCCTTTATCGAGGGCGCAGGGCCTATTTTTCGCAAGACGTTTTCGGGAATATCTTCCGCCGTCGTGTAATAGTTGACTGCGTTTTTCGTGCCGGCACTGCCCAGAGCTTTAGCGATTAATGCCCGAGTGACGCCACGCTGCTTGAGCGTGGACACAAAAAGGCACTTTTCAATAAAAGTGAGGTCCTTGCGCTCTCGGTTTTCAATTGCCTGAGCAACTATCAGTTCATCGTCTGACAGGTTTTTCACAATCGCCCGCACATAGCGGTCAAGCTGAAGGCACGCGCGTTTCCGGCGATGACCGTAGGCAATCTGGTAACGATCAGGACTTTCTGGATGCGGACGCACTAAGATCGGAACTTGTTGACCGGCAGCCCGTATTGTTTCGGTGAGCCCTTCTAACTCCGGATCAGAATCGACGTCCATGCGGTCCCGGAAAGGAGAGTCGTCCAAAATGTTGGGATCCAACATCTGGATTTCGTTTCCTTGAGTTGCGCCCGTGGGCGCACCAATGCCAGCCATCACATCAGACATTAGATCCAATGGATTTGCATTTGACCGTTCGGGCTGTTCGCTGACGTCGGGCTTTGGTCGAGACTTCTGCGACCGCGGCTTATTCCAAATTTCGGTTAGTGCGTCTCGGGCGTCTGCGCGTTTGCTCATTTCCGCCCCCATGAAGATGTAATTATGTGTTCAATTTCTTGATTCACGGCCTTCATCGCCTCCATTACGCGCTCGAAGGTCTTACGTGTAAATCGACCGCGATCCGCCTCATAAAGTGATTGCTGGTACGTGCCTGCTTCGGCGATTGCACTAGATTTCACCATCACATTGTGGAGCACATTTGAGAGGTGGTTTCGAAGCATACCGATCACCAAGGCTTCCGGTGACGAGTTCGTGTCGTGGCGAGTGATCAGATAATGCAAGCTCTTCGCGACCTCATAGTTTGCGCCGCTGATGCTGGTCATCGCCTGTTCAAATTCCTGCTGCTGCCGGAGATAGGTGTAGAGATACTGAGCCATAGACTCACAATCGAGCCATTGCGGATGAATGGTCACGACAAGATGATCCGCCGCAAACATTGCGGCATTCGTCACATATCCAAGGTTGGGGGCTGTGTCGCAAACGACGATATCATAATCATCTTTCACGTCCTGCAAGGCCCAGGACAAGCGAGCGAAATAGGCGCGGTCGAACCAAAGATCGCGCACCTCCTGCTGTAGATTTTCGATTTCGGCCTTAACGTTCTTCGATTGCTCAATGTTCAGCAATCCAGAAGACAGCCTCTCCTTCAATTCCGCTACACGGCTCAAAAGCTGCCCTTGGTGATATTTCGCCTCGACCGATACACGCGGCGCATCGAACTCCCAATATGAAAGGCTCCGCCCCCCTGGAACTAAATCCAGACCCTCAAAATATGTTTTGAGAGCCACTTCAGAAATCGGCCGGGGATCTTCGGACCTAAGAAACGCGTAGCTAGTCGCATCGTCGTCAGTCTTTTCAGGCGGTACCCCAAACATGGCACTGGCGGATCCTTGAGGATCCAAATCGAGCAACAAGACACGATATCCGCGAAGGGCAAGGTGTTGCGCTAGATGAATGGCCGTAGTTGACTTGGCAGAGCCACCCTTAAAGTTTGACAGCGCGACCACGCGCATAGGGTCGCCGTCGCGGCGTCGAGGCATGTAGCCAATACCCTTTGGGGTATCGTAGCCCGCTTTCTCTGCGAGAGCGTTCCGCAACGTGTTCATGTCGCTGAGGCTGTACGACCTTGCGTTCCGACCGTCGCGCTCGGTTTCCAGCTCAATCTCATCAGCTATCATTCCAAGGTAGCGAGTAGAAACACCGATTAACTCTGACGCCTCAGAGGCCGTAAACCGCCTTAGCCGCTTTTGGGCGTTTGGTGGAAAATGTACCTTGCTTGTTTGATCAATTGTTTCCGTGAGCGCATTATAGTCCTCACACATTGACCGCAAAAAAGCAGACATGTTCGCGTCTGGCACGATTTCTTCGAAACGATGTTCTGCTGCTCTCTTCACGATTTCCGCCAAATTAAGAGAAGACGCCTTTTAACCGGAAATAAGAATAGACACGATTCTTGAGGGGTCAACAACTTTAAAGTTAACGGCCATTAACGAAATGCCCGGCCTGAGCAACTGACTGACATTATTAAAAAAACCAGCGAACGCGGCACAAGTGCCACTGAATAGCATACGAAAAATGGGGCATTGAATAAAGAATCGGCCCGCCACTCTTTCCGCCAAGAGGGGGGGGTAAAAATTTTTACCCCCCCCCTTTAAGCTTCAATTCGCACGATCTTCGTTCTCACGCGACACGTCGAAAACGTGTACTCCGGCAGAATCTCCATCGTTTCCGCGCCCTCATGTTCAAACGTGATCGGCACGAGTGCAACGAGGGTCGCGGGGCCTTGATGGCCGTTTCGTCCAAGCAGCGAAAGCGCTGCCTTCATGTGCTTGCGCACCAGGGAAAATGGCGGGTTCATGATGATGCGCGGAAACTCAACTCGGCCCCTGACGCGCTCCGCATATTCCAAAAAGCATTCCTCAAATACCGCAACGCCCAAGCGGCGAACAGTGCGGGCAAGTTTATGGTGGCGCTCCACTGCGCAGATCTCATTTGGACTATGGCCGCTGGCCAGCAGCGCGGATACGAGCGCGCCCGTGCCTGCGCTCGGCTCAAGCGTGTTTAAGTCGCCAGGTCGGCCGAGATAGTCGACCATGCGGGCCGCGACATCTGCGGGCGTCACGTGGCATTCGCTGGCCCGATCAATCACAAGCGGTTCTTGGATTTCCCGGACTTCTGGAATTGCCCCACTGTTGCGACGCTGGACGGGAATAAACATGCGTTTGTTGGGGCGGCTATAGACTGACTTCTTCATGACTGGCCTGCATACGCGGAAGGTCGGGAGATATTGAGGGAGTCACGCCCCCTCATGTGCTCGAATGTTCAAGCGGCGTTGGCTTGCTTCTCGAAACTTTCCGGTACCGGGTGCTCTTTGGAGTCCGTCAGGAACACGGCCACCCAGGGACGCGAAAAATATGCTCCGGGCGCGGTCGGATCGATGCAGATCTTGAAACGGAACGTCCCGCAAACGCTGGTTCTGGTTCCGCGCTGGTCAGCCCAGACCTTGGCATACTCGGTCTTGGTCAATTCGATCTGCCGGAATGTCTGCGTTTCACCGGCATGGAAGCGGTTGGGTGCAACAAGCTCCCCTGCCCTGAAATTCAGGATCGGCGGTTTAGCGTCTTTCTTCTCCGGCACCGTGTACCCGACCGACTGCATCAGATCGCGCCAGTCGTCGGACGAAAGCGTCACAGCCTTTTCGCTCGCAATGTGAAGCGGCAGCGGTACGGCGCTTTCCAGGGCAAAGCCTTCCGGAACCGCCTTTGCACTCGGTTTCATCGCACCATGTTCACGGGCAAAAGCTTGCAGGATGACCGGCGAAAGCTCGCCTTCATATCGCGCCACCGGTCCCAATAAGTCCCGCTCATACGCAAGCCGGTTGAGAACGTGGTCAATCCAACGGCGGCGCTTTGGACTATTGATAGCCCTCTTGGCGCTCTCAATGCAGCGTGTTCGGAAGTCCTGGGGGCTGATTTCGCCGTCTTCAAGCTCCTTCGCTCGCTCCCAACTGACGAGGGCATTACCGTTTACATGGGCACGGCTGAGCTTCCTGACCTGGTCTTCGGTTTCCGTCTTCTGCCAGATGGACAAGCACACTTGCGCATGATTGACGTCACGCTGAAGGTCACGCAGCTCGGCAAGCAGCGTCTTGATGCGATTGGCGCGAACGCGTGGGCTGTTCTTCATGTTCGCGAAGCTTTCCACGCCTGCCGCTTTCCATTGCCAATACTGAGCGGACTTTGCAGCCTTAACCGACTTGTCCATGGCGTTGTGCATCCGCTCTTGTGTCTTTCGGGCTTTCCGTTCTGAGTGGTGACCAACAAGGATGGGTTGGCCCATGTGGAACGCTTGCGAAAGATCGTCAGCGGCACGCAGGAATGCACTCGACTGAGCCTGTCGCTTGTCCGCAAGAGCGTCCAGGCGCTCGGCCTTCGCCTCTGCGCGTTCGGCCAGCGTCGTAAATTCCGGCTCAATCTCGCCAGCAAGCTCAACGCACAAATCCTCACAGTCGGGCGTCCAGCGCGGCGCAACGAAAAGCTCCTGTTTCGGAGCCCATTTAAAGCCCATGCCTTTAACCCGGGCGTATGTCTCAGCGTCAAGCCTGCGGTCTTCGTAGAGGCGCAGCTTGTTATCTTCCGGGCTGTAGGTGGCGGTAAAGGTGGCGGTCATTGGTTTGTTTCCTGTTTCCTGACTTGGCCGGGGTGGCTCGTTTCATTTTCCGCGTCGTCGGAAACGGGGGCGGCGGATCAAGGACCGTATGCGGGGAGGGGGATCACCTGCGCGCACAAGGCGAGAGCCGCGGAGCGTGGGGACACCCCGCAGGAGGCCGCGCAGCGGTTTATCCTTGATCTGCCGGGGGGCGGAGCCCCTACTTTCAAGAGAAAAGCCCGGCTTCTCTGCCGGTCGATCTTTCATGGGGTAGGCGCGCGGGTCAGGTTCGGAGAAGGAACGCGATCGGGCCGTTTCGCCGGCGCGATCCTATTGCTTTGGAGTACCTGGGCCGCGCGCCGTAGGGGCGAAGCCCCTCCCCAGGATCAGCCCGGCCCGTCAGGGCTGGTCCGGTCCAGCAGCGGCGATCCTCAATTTCGAAGTGTGCAGCCTGGCGGCAGTGTTCCTGCCGCCAGTGCTTTGCGCGTTAGGCTGCGGCTCTCAAGCCTTTCAGTTCCGCCATCTTTTCAGAAAGCGTCCAAAGGGCCTTGTTCAGTTTCACGTCCTGATCGATGCCCTTGACCGCTCGGGAGGTGGAGCGACGAAGGCGTCCATGTTCATCGCGGAAACGTGCCTCCAAACCGCCCCGGATGGCGTTTTCCTGAACAACGTTAAAAGTTGTCCAGAGGTCGTTTTCCCGGTCGCCCGTGCGGCGGGTGTTCAAAAGCTGGCTCGGCTGAATGTGGGTCGTGGTTTCCCCTTCGCTGTCTCCGAAGCGGGCAATGTGCGCAGCCTCCGCAAACACCTGCTTTTCGTCACGGTCGAGGATCAGGCCGCTCCAATCGGCTGGCGCGGCAAGGGCCATTTCTGCTTCTTTCAACACGCGGAACGTGCCGTCAATTACCTTGTGCCGCACGTCTCCGCTGTGGCGCACCTTCACGCTTTCGAGGGTGGAGGTCTGGGCGACAAGCGAATTTAGGCACCGGATGCGGAACAACCCGGCCATGATGTCGAAAGCGGATGTTCCGTCATTTGCGTTCTTGAGCAGGATTTCGCAAACGGTATCACCAACACAAAACTTGGCATCGTGGTCGAGGCGGCGAAGCCGGATCAGGTGCTTGGTGAAGTCCTTCTTGCTGGCATCGCGGGTACGGCCTTGCTTCACACCAACCGGCATGAACCCTTCGTCTGTCAGGGCACGCAGAACTTCGATGGTAGGGATCGGCTGGAACCGTTCGGAACGGCTCTCGTGTGCTGAGACTGCGAAGATAGACGGAGCGCTCCGGCGCATTTCGTCTTCGCTGAGAGCGCGGGCGGAATCAAAGCGTGCGGTGCTGGCATATACTGAGTTCATTGGTTTGCTCCTGTTTCCTGAACTTGGCCGGGCTGGCTCGTTTCATTTTCCGCGTCGTCGGAAACGGGGGCGGCGGATCAAGGACCGTATGCGGGGAGGGGGATCACCCGCGCGCACAAGGCGAGAGCCGCGGAGCGTGGGGACACCCCGCAGGAGGCCGCGCAGCGGTTTATCCTTGATCTGCCGGGGGGCGAAGCCCCTCCCCAGGATCAGCCCGGCCCGTCAGGGCTGGTCCGGTCCAGCGGCCTATCGGCAAGCCTTTAATGCCGCCAGCTTTCAGGGCCATGTCTGCGGCCATTGATCAAGATACGATTGCGCTCGTCAATCGGCACCCGGCAATGAGCGAGCTGGCCGTCTTCGCTTACTCGGTAAACCGTGCAATCGGTTTCACCGAATCCGTAGATCACGAATTTCCACGGCCCTTTGCCGTCTTCCCTATCTTGAAAGAAACCGTTGTTGTTGCGGCACTGCCAGTGCCCGGCCCACCAGACGGCACCGGCCACGCCCTTGTCGTCACGCTCAAAGAGCTCCAATTGAGACATGGCTGAACCTTGCTCTTAGATAGGTTTGTTGATTTTTCGGCGGAAAGTGCTACATTTGCGACCGGAGAGAGACGGCAGGGTTCCCCGCCGCCTCCTTTCCTAGATCACGAATTGAACTCGGAGTTTCACTGTCCAGGTGGTCCGAGTTCTTTTCATTTCTAGGGTAACGCTAATGGGTATGAACCACATCGCATTACCTCCGGTTTGAGGGCAAGGCCGTTGCCTCGGCCGGGCTGGCCGATCCCGCCCGGTCGCGCCCCTGGACTGGCGCTGCTGCTTCCGCCCTCAAAACTGATTGGCTCACCGATAGCACATCTGGCGATCAATAGGTTAACGAGCGGTTAACTTCTCATCGCGCCATACAAGGACTCGTGCGCCTCTTGGATCGCGTCGAACGCCTCTGTCTGGATGACTTCGTCATTGCTGCAAAGTTCGGGCATTCCGAAGCGGGCCGTGGCCAACTCCCGAAATTCCCGATAGTCGTCTGCGGCGAGGATTTGGCACTGGATGGCGACCGAGCGCACCATACTGGACACCTCACCCACCCACGCCTCATAGATCCGTCCCACGCGGATGTTATCGAAACGCTCGGCTGCAAGCCGCAAGGCATTGTTGAATTTCGCTTTCCGGCGCACTGACGGCCAATAGTCGGCGGCGTTCGCATCGACGCTCGGGATAGTCTTCGTTTTCAGCATGTCGAAATCTCCTGTCGATGGATTAACGGATGGCGAAGCCGGGTTGATCGGCTTGTCCGAAAATCGAGATTTCGAGCCGAACAGCCTCTTGCAGTTCCAGCCGGTACTTACGCGCGTTGCGCAGTAGTCCAAGGCGGGACGAACGCCGCTGAAGCATCCGGCAAGAACCGAACAGGGAGAACAGCACGGCCCTGCCAGTTACCGGCTTCACGCCCATTTTTCCGACATAGTATTTCCGTCCGTTGGCGTTGACGGCCTCCGGCTCCTCGCTTGCCCTGATTTGCCGATAGAGTTTCTTCCAGTCGGTGCGGTTCATTTTTGTGCTCCTCGTTCGCGGCGTATCGCCTTTCATTTTCCGCGTCGTCGGAAACGGGGGAGCCGGGTCAAGGACCATGGCAGGGGAGGGGGATCACCCGCGCGCACAAGGCGAAGCCGCGGAGCGTGGGGATACCCCTGCCATGGCCGCGCAGCGGTTCATCCTTGACCTGGCGGGGGCGGAGCCCCTTTGAGCAAGCAAAAGTCCGGCCCTGGCCGGTCATTGTTCTAGGGGTAGGGGAGCGGGTCAGGTCTGGAAAAGGAACGGGGTCGGGCCGGTGTGCCGGCGCGATCATGTTGCTTTGGAGGATCTGGGCCGCTCACCGTAGGGGCAACGCCCCTGCCGAGGATCAGCCCGGCCCGTCAGGGCTGGCCCGCGTGTCAGTCCTTGCCGTCCTGACGCCCGCCGCGTGCAACAATATCGAGCGTGTCATCCGCAAGAGGACGCTGAAGCTCTTTCGCTTCGTCCCAGGGCGCGGACAGCCAAGTTTGGATTTCTTCCTGCTCCGTCAAAATAACGGGCATGGCCTTCGGGTGGATCGCTCCGACTTCCTTGTTTGGCTCGCACGTCAAAAACGCGAACAGGTCGGCGGTCACTTCGCCTTCCTTCACCTTTCGAACGCTGGTCCAGTTCGTCCAGACACCGGCAAAGACAGCGAGAGGGCGGTCTTCGTTGAAGGCGAACCAGACCGGCTCACGCGCCTTTGAATCAAACTCGGAAAAGGAATTGAACGGGACAACACAACGGTGGTCGATGCTGAGCCAGCGGCGCCAGTGCGGGCTTTTAGTGTTGCGAACGTTCGTCACGCCCTTGTCGGCCGACTTGCCTTTCAGTGCAAATGCCGGTGATGGCATTCCCCAACGTGCCAAGGTCAATTCCCGGTCGTCACCGATATTACGGACGATGGGTGCGGAATAGTCCGGATAGATGCCCGGCTGCGGTGCCAGGTTGCCGATAGTGTCGGCAACTTTCATCGCTCGGGTGAAATCCAGGACAGCTTGCCGCGCCGAAGTGTGGGAGTAGAGATTGCACATCAGACCACATTTCAACAGACGACAAAAAATAACAAGGGATCAGCCCGGCCCGTCAGGGCAGGTCCGCTCCCGTGACGAGCTGGCCCGGTCAAGTGGGGTATGTACTTGACCGGGCCAGAGTGAAGCCCCTTATCAAACTTCAGCCGGTTCCTTTAGAGGGGTCCGCAACCGGCTATCGTTTGATCGGGAGGCAAGGGGCTCCGTATTCGATGGTGGGGTTTCCCCGAAAGGGAAAGGCCGCCCTGCGGGAGCTTTCGCAGGGCAGCCCTTCATTGGACAGCGTTACGCTGCCTCTTGAATGACTTCCTCGGACGCAGGAGCTTCGTCTGTGAAAGTCATGATGTTCGGTACCCAACGCGTCCCGGCGACTTTTTCGGCTGCATAGGCTGCGGCCTCCTTTTTCTTCATTTTGAGAACTGGCGCGGCGGCTTCCTCGCCGCAGGCCTCCACGAGACAGTCATGAATGACATCGAGCTTGACGCGGGCGAAGTAGGTTTCGGCGGTCGGCTGGAAGTGATCGGCCATGTCGAGGTCTAGGGCCGCGCCGATCCGGTTGCCATGATCCACGCCCGCGCCGTTGAAGCCGTCGCCATGGCTGATAGCATTGATTGTCTGGGCGACAAGGAAAGCTTGCAGCCGAAGCAATTCTTCCTGCGACACACCCATGCACCAATCCCAAAGGTCGGCCGGATCGACAGGCAGAACGGATTTCCAGCTTTCGCGGACGCGTTCTATTGCATCGAGGTCGGCGCATTGGCCCGCCTCCTTGATGTGTGTTTCAAGGCACGCGCTGTCGAGCGAGACTTCAACGGCCCCATGGGTCCAAGCTGCCCGGTGCTCGTACAGCGTCTTGATCGCCATGGAATGAACGCTAACAACAAGGGCTAGGTTCGGGTTCCGGGCAAGCTCAAGACGGAGCGCTGCGGTCTTGCGAGCGGTCAACTCGGCGACCAGTGCTTTCGAGTGATCGGAACCGGCTTTTCCGTCTGACGCTGTATCAGAGCAGGCTTGTGCTGCCACCTTCACGTCCTTCGGATCGATCAAGCCGCGTTCAATGCGCAGATCGCCATGATAGCCAAGCGACAGGATCGCCCCGGCCTTTGCCTTCTGCTCGTCGCTGAACTCCGGTTTCCACGCAGCGCGGAAGTCCTCAAGGGCGTTTTCCGCTGCTTCGAAGGCAAGCCGGTCGTCTTCGTCTCCAGACTGGTCGTAAACATCGCAAGTCGTCTCAACCGCGTTTTCCAGTGTTTCGAGGTGCTTCTGTTCCTCGTCGGACAGATCGCGGGCCATGGGATAGACACGACCGTATTTCTGCATGTCCGTGTAGTCGATTTCCGGCTGGTAGCGGCACCACTTCCAGCTTTCGCCAGCAACCTCAAGGGTGAGTGCGTCGATCTTTTCGGCCACGAGTTTATCAATCAACGCCCCGTCTTCGGCATATCCGCCGTCTGTATCAAAGAGGTCACAGATCACCGTGCCGCCCGCCTCGCGGACAGCATCGAGGCCGCCAAGAAATTTGATGCGCTTGTCGGACGCAGGAATTTTGCCATTGGTCAACGCCTGACGAATTTCGCGACTGCTGCGATAATACGGCGACAGATTATCCCAAACCCGTTCCTGAGCTTCATGGTCATCGCTGACGGTGAACGCCTGCAATTGGGCAAGTTCCATTTCGCCCTTTTCGAAAATCTCAAACAGGCGAGGGGAGACGCGGGCGAGCTTGAGGCGCTTCGTCACGACAAGTTCGGTTTCACCGAAACGGCTTGCGATTTCGCTGACGGTCTTGCCATCGTCGGCCATCTGTTTGAAAGCGCGGTATTCATCGGCAGGGGACATGCCTTCGCGCATGATGTTTTCGGCAAGGCTGATTTCGGTTGCGTCAGCCTCGTCGCTGAGAACGCACGTTACCTTGACGGATGCGGGCATTCTCTTGTTGGAAATCAGGTGCTCAATTGCCCGGAACCGACGCCCGCCTGCGGTCACAAGGTAGGTTCCCTTTTTCTCACCTGGGCGAACGACAAGGTTCTGCAGGACGCCAACTGAGGCGATGCTTTCAGCAAGCTCAAGGATGCCTGCCTGCGTGTAGGTCTTGCGGACGTTCTTCGGATCGAGCGCCAGTTTCGAGAAAGAAATTTCAAGGCGGTTTGTGTCGGTCTTGGTCATTTGGTTTGCTCCTGTTTCCATGAAACTTGACCCTTGCGGCTCGTTTCATTTTCCGCGTCGTCGGAAACGGGGGAGGGCGGTCAGGGACCGGAAAGGCGGAGGGGTGTCCCCGTGCGCACAAGGCTTGAGCCGCGGAGCATGGGGAGACCGCTTTTCCGGCCGCGCAGCGGTTTATCCTTGACCGGCCGGGGGCGGAGCCCCGCCAGCCAATCAATGTCTGGCACAGCCAGGCAAAAAACTGCAAAGCAGATCCAGCGCGAACGATCGTGCCCCGAATGGGCCGAGACAAAGGCGGTTTCGGCCGATGGACTATCTTGCCGGCGGAAGGCTCTTTGAGACTTCTGCCGGCGTTAGATGGTCCCGGCAGAAATCGTGTTTGGCTCGGTGGAGGCCGCATAGCGGCCGGAAGAGAGCGTGGTCCGGTAGGACGCGACCAGAACAGATAAGAGCGGCGCTTGGCTCTAGTTCGCTTTTCCGTCCCAAATCGCTTTGAGTTCTGCGTACAATTCGTCTGTTTCTTGTTTGTATTTTTCCAACCTGTCTTTGCTCGCGGCAACGAAACTAGGAATGAACAACCTAGTATTTGGGTCGGAATCGTAGGTCAGCTTTGCAATTTTCTCATACGTTTTTTGAGCATCTGCTTTGATTGTTCTAAAAGTGAATTCTTGGCAGCTACTCTGTACCTTACGGTGCATCACAGCGTTTATGTTGTTTTTGGGCTGATCATAGAGACTTTTCAGTTGCGAACATTTAGCCTCCATTTCGGCCAGCCAAGTTTCTACATACGCAAGATGTTGCTTGGCATGGGATTTGGCGTCTGCAAGTCTTTTTGAAGTTTCTTGCGCGCGTTCTTGTTCTTCCTCTTTCTTTTTGTCTGCGATGATTTTCCGTTGGGCGTCTCGCACGTTTGAGACCCGTTCAGCCAGGTCCGGATTTTCAAAATGCTCTAATTTGAAGCCAAGCGGATTACGGGAGGTGTCGCGCAAGCGCTTGTCGAGGTCTTGTCGACAACCAGTCTTGTAGTAGGCGATCTGCTCTTTCGGGGCATCTTTGAAAACATCATCGGCCAGGCCGGAAATCAATTGCAGGCATTCAACGGCCTTCTGTGAGATTAGAGGCATATCGTAAGCAGAGCCTGGCCCTCCCAAGAGATCGGCCAACTGTTCGTTGGATGCTTCGGGAATTTCAGGCTGACAGGCAGAGAGGATCGATAAGATTGCGACTGTTACGAGGGCCTTGGATTTCACTTGGTTCTCCGATTTCTGGATTTTGGGAGCGTCTGTCGTTGTGGGCCGGCGTGTGCAGGGTCATTTATGACCCTGCTTCAAGCCCCTTCGGGGCGTCGGCCTTCTTCACACTCAACGCGTTGAGCGTTTCGTTTGCGGCGATCCATTCCGCCACGATCTTCTCACCGCATGAAGTGAGATGATCGGAATCGCGGAACAGCACGCATCTGTCGAAAAACGGGCTATCGGGCATTGGGTAGAGGTCAGCGAATTTTGCATAAATGAAGTTGCGACCTTGCGCACTTTCCAGCGCAGCCTGGTCCAGCAAGACAAGTTGCTCTTTTGCTGATTGCGCCATTTTCCGGCTCGGCAGATCGAAAACGGCCTTTACTGGATCGTGACCGAAGTCAGGGTACGGCCCGAGCCAGACTGTCTTTGTGTACGCTGAAAGATCGGCCATGAACTCGGCGACCTTCTCGACATCTGAGCCATTCAAAGCGTCTGATCCGGCCTCGGTAGACGGATCAATCTCGCGGTTCCAGAAGGTGGAGGCGGTCTGATGATAGACGATCTTGTCGATGTCTTGCTTATGGCGTTCGACAAAGGGCAAGACGTGTCGATGATACCAGTTCTTCGTATGCGCTTTGTGCGCCTGATGCCCATGCGTGGCGAGACCCAGGAGAAAATCAAACGCCTCGGTTTTTGCCAGAACATTGTAGATGTTCATGCCGTGGCTGTCGCCGATCACAACTGTGGCAGGTCCGTAGCGATCTACGCAGCTCGCAAAGCGGTCTTCGGTTTCGACGTCGGTGTCTAAGCTCCAAAAGACGCAATTACCCTTGTCATGCATGGCGTCTTCGAAATCATTGTCGATCGAACGCAGAACGGTTTCGTAGATCGATGCGACATTTTCCGGGAAACGATAGTGAATCAACCCATAGGTCCGGATGCCGATAGTTGAGACGACAACGAGTACCGCCACCGCAGCAAACGCAGCTCGGCAGGATAGCGCCAGCGAGACGCTTTCCCGGTTTCTGAACGGCACTTCCACAAAGCGCCACGACGCGTAAGCGAGTGGGATGATCAGCAGGCAAAGCGCCGCCATCGTCCAGACAGAGAGCGGGACACCGGCGTAAAGCCGCGCAAAGGCGAAGATTGGCTGATGCCATAAATACGCGCTGAAGCTGATCAGGCCGAGAAAGACCAGCGGTTTACAGGAAAGAACTCGGTAGACGATCCCGCCGCTGCGGGAAAATAAGAAGATCAGGGCCGCGCCTGTCACGGGAATGAGCGCGTGAGCTCCGGGCGTCGCCGTCTTGCCATTGAAAACGGGAAAGGACACCAGAACAAGGATCAGCCCGGCACCGGCAAGCAAGTCAGACGCCTTGCCCGGGACACGGGCGTTCACGCCACCGCGATAGGCGAGCGCACAAAAGACGCCGGCAACGAGTTCCCAGATACGAGCGGGAAGTAAAAAGAAAGCTGCCGGTTTGTGCCCCGATTGAATGAGCGTTTGCGCGAGCGCGAGACTGACCACAGAACCGGTTGCCAGGATCAGGAGTGCCGCGGCTTTTCTTGATCGCACGAGCGCCAGGAACATGAATGGAAAGAGGACATAATACTGTTCCTCCACCGCAAGGCTCCACGTGTGCAGCAAAGGCTTCAGCTCGGCCGATGTCTCGAAGTAACCGGTCTGCCCCCAGAAATGGAAATTGGACGAGAACGAAAGCACGTAGAGCACACTTTCGAAAAACTGCCGAGACTGAAGCGGGTTCGGAATGGTCAACGCAAACGGAACGCAGGCCAGGATTACCAGCAGCAGTGCCGGCATTATGCGCCTTGCTCGCTTTTCGAAGAATTTGCCGACCGAAAATCGTCCGGTTTCCCACTCGCGCAAGCTGATGGCGGTTATCAGAAAGCCGCTGATCACAAAGAATATGTCAACACCGACGAAACCACCTCGAAAGCCGGTGATGTTGGCGTGAAACAGGATCACAGCGGAAACGGCGATGCCGCGCAGGCCGTCGATATCCGGACGATAGCTGAACGAACCAGCCGGACTTACTGAAGGGTATATTTGAGACAACGGAGGAACCGAAAAGCGCTAGAAAATTAGATGTTTAGGGTGAGTTACGAGAGGCAGAAGCCCCGTTGCAAAGGAAGACGCGGCAAATATCAAGAGTTGCAATATGTGTCTAGCCTTCAACCTTGTTGAGTAGACGCCTAACAACACTTGGGACCGCGATACCCCCTAGTTTTTGATGCGTTCGATTTTGATGGTCGTTGGGCAGTAGGGTTTGACGTCTGGATCAAACGTCCATTTGATGGCACCGAAACCGGTCAGACCTTTGGTCTGACCGTCGCTGACCGCGCATTCGATATGCGTGTAGGCAGCGATGCGGTTTTCCAGCATCTGATTGCTGGATCCGAACATTTCATCGGCATTCGCACCGATCTGAAAGAACCGGTTTATGGGATGCTCAGAATTGACAGCGATCGATCGGCCGGGAACGTCGATTTCGTTGCGGGCCTTCAGATAGAAAGCCCGGTTTAGCTCGACAAAGTTATCTTCACAGAAAGCGGCAAAGTCTTCAGCACTGGCATCGGCATGCATGCATGAGCGCCGTGCACTGAAAACATTGCCGACGATATCGGTTGCCGACACAGGGTTGCCGAAGTTTGGCAAGATCGTCGGCACAAGCATTGTGATCACCCACAAGCCGACCGCCACGAGAATGAGGGAAAAGAAGATTTTGAGAGAGGGGAGTTCGACAGGTCGCTTCATTACAATGGCCTCGGGCTGACAGGGGCGGGCGTTAAGGGGAGCAGTTTGGCGAGGGGCCTGGCGGGATCGCGCGAAGCGGTCCCGCCAGGCAAGCGGCCGCACTAGGTGGGGGTTGCGGTCGCTATGGGAAACGATTGCTGTCATCGGGACATCCCTTTCGATTTGCGGGACCTGATTTGACGGGTGCGGATCTTTTGCGGGGTCTTTCCGCTGATGATTTGCAGGTATGATTTCTGCAGCTCGAGCGCTTCGCGGGCTTCGGCATCGACACCGGCCTGTTGCTCCAGAAACCGGCGCCAGGAGACCCGCTTGCCGGTGTGACCTCCGGTCATGCGTTTCCAGGCGGGATGTCGTTCGAGGCGTGGATCGAGCGGCCGGCGGCGGTATTTGGTTTTAGGCTTTGTCCGATCAAAGAGCCGGTCCTGTTTGCGATAAGGGCCGTACTTGTCTTCAAGGTTCTTTTTCGAAAACAGCCGATCAACGGCGCTGGCTTTTTCCATGGTGCCGGTGCCGATGTCGCGGAACACGAACCCGGCTCCGCGCCGGCGAAGTTCGACGCCGTAGAGCGCAAAGCCCTCGTGTAACTCTTCCCAGGATCCCGCATCACGATGGATCGTAAGCAGCTCGCTCTTGTGATCTTTGAGAAATCCGGAAAAGGATTGCTCCCAAGAGTTAGCTTCCTTGTCCCGGGCCTTCCGGTTTTCCCGCTCATTGTCCTGACCGCGGCCCTGGACCACTTCCAAGCCGTGTTTCTTTTCCAGCTCGGCGGCGGTCTTCTGCAAGATCTGGAAATCGCGAAACGGGGTGTGCATCCGGAAGGTTTCCGGATGCACAAGATTGAACTGGATATGCATGTGGAAGTTTTCGGTGTTGATGTGGGTGCCGACCACGCGCTGGTGATCTTCCAGCCCAAGGGCTTTGGCGAACTCCTGTTCGATATCCTTCAGAACATCGATGTCGGGCTTTTCACCTTCGGCAAATGACACCACCAAGTGGTAGTTCGGATCTGACTTGCTGCGAGAATTCAAAGCCTGCGTCGCGCGGATCTCCGCGATGGCCGTGTCCAGATCATCGATGCCGTCGCCGGCCTTGCAGTTGGAAAGCCAGAACTGATCGAGCTTTTCACCCTTCTCTTTGGCGCTGGCGATGTATTTGGCGAGGGACTTCGCCCCCCAAGATCGTTTCATCGCAGTCTTCTTGGCGATCATGATTGGAGCTCCGCAATCCGAGCTTTGATCTCGGCCTGCGTTTTGCGGATCTCGCCCAGAAGCGTTTGCATCTGACGGCCGACGTGCCCGTCAACGGTCTCGTTCAAGCCTTTCAAGAGCAGGTTGCCCAAACGCGCCTGGTCTGCGTTCACGGACAACAGATGCAAAATCATTTGATCTTTCGACCTGTCCGGAAACTTACCGCTTTCCAAAACACGTTCGACAACGCGCGAAGCAGAAAGCTTCGTGCGTTTCGCATGGGTCATGATGCGCTCGTGGAGATCCGGTTTGATATAGGCCTTCAACAGGACACGCCGTGGTTTTGTCACCGGGACAACTCCCGCTCACGGCCCAAACCTTTGTCTTTGCCTAAACTGCGGGCGTGTTCCCTCTGCATTTGCACAAAGGAATCTCGCAGCGCCGTGAGCAGGCCTTTTTCACCGCGGATCTGTTTCAGGTCGTTCCAGTCAGTTGCCCCGCGCTCCTTTTCGGCTGGCGTAAAACTCGGGGCCAGCACCTTGCCGCCAACCGCCTCGGCCGCGCGCTGCGCGCACTTCAGGCCCTTGTTGGGCAGGGGCGGGTTTCTGTTTGGCAAATGATGATCGTCATCGGCTGCGATCAGAAGATTTGCTTTCGGGAACTTCTCTCGAACGGCCTTCGCAGTGGCAACAAGGTTGTCACCATCGAAGGCAACGGCGGTCGGCAGATTGGTCGCCTTATGAACATCCGCTCCGGTTGCGTAGCCCTCGCCGATTATGATGGTCAGTTTGTCGCCTTTGTCTCGGCCGTTTTCCAAATCCTTGCTCGGGTCAATCGTATGAAAGAGCCCGTCTTTTCGGCCATCTTTCAGGTAAATCTTTTCATCGCCGACAAACTGCAGGGACCAGATGCGACCGTTTTCGTCGCGCAGCGGCACGACCATGCGGCCGTCGTCGGCCACTTTCACGCCATAGCCGCGAACGTTCTTCCGGGCGAGGTACGGGCAATTTTCAGGGGTGGCCCAGGACTTCAGGTTCGTCCAGATTCCAAACGCCCGTTTGGCTGTCGCTTCCTGTTCAGTGGCTCTCACGCGCTCGCGGTTCTCGCGGTTCTGAGCGGCTTCGGCCACAAGGCGTTGCTTTTCCTCCGGGGAGAGCGCGTCCCCTTTGGAGATCCACTGCAAGGGTACATCGTCGCCCTTGAAGTTCTTGAATTGACCGTTGGGAACACCATCCAGAAAGCCGCGATAGCTGGCGTTGGTTTCCTTGCCGTCGCCGGCAAGCGCAATGCGGTGCCACTTCCCGTCCATTTCCGGAAGTCCCTGCAACTCCGCGCCGTTGTCGCGCAGGAACTTACCGAAGGCTGTGCGCGGATCCTCACTACCGAGCACTTCGTGGTCGCTAGGCATGAACCGGAAAAGCTCTTCCGGGATCTCGCTCCCCTTCACGAACCAGGCTCCGGCCTTCTTGTCCCAAAGTGCGCCGGCAGCCTTTGCCGCATCCTTTTCTGCAAACGGTACGGCAAGGTAAGTCTTTTGACCGGCCGCAGCGGACGCCTGCCCCGCAGGCCGATCCGGTGCGCCAACAGGTCGGTCCATATCGGCCCGACCCACCAGCTCGCGCTCTTCGAGCTCCTGGCCGGAGACATCTCTGGCGTGAATCTGCTCTTCCAAAGTGAGGCCGTCTTCCCGACCGACCCAGAGGCCAAGCAGCTTGCCGTCGGCAGTGCGCAGTTCGCCGGTAAAGTCGCCATCAGGCGTCTGAGGATCGAGCGCGCGGTATCGCGCATCAACCTGCCGGCCATCGACCATCAGTGGAACCACGTGCCAATGGCCGTCCATGGTCGGCTCACCTGAAATCTCCGCGCCGCGATCGATGAGAAATTGCCCGAAAGCAGTTTCCGGTAACTCGCCCTCATTCAGATGGCTGATGCTGGGAACCAACGTGGACAGCCCGACAGACGGAACGGTGCGGTAAGTGGTTTCAGATCGGCTTTCGATATCGGTAATGGACATTGTCTGAATCTTTCCGTTCTTGAGGGGCAGGGTCAGTCGAGGAACACGCCGTCAACCGGGGATGAGCCGGCGTACGCGCCGGTCTCCTTCGGCCAGAGTTCAACGCCATCGGTGTTGATGACCGTGATGTTGCGAAGCGGGGAATTGTCGGTGAGGTAGCCACCGATAATTTCGATATCGCCGTAAAGGCGCTGGACGGCTTCAAGCCGCGCGATTGCTGTGCTGATCTTCATGAGGAAGCCTTTGCTTTGGACGACGGGAGAGAAGGAATGGAAGTGGGGGAGGCGAGCGGGATTTTTGCCCGGGCCTGAAGGTCTTCGTTCTGGAAATAGAGGACCTGGCGGCCATAGATGGCCGGACGCCCGGCAACAAAAATCAGCATGTCACCGGCGCGGGTGACCTTGCCGCCGGCACCTGTCTGGATCCCCGGCAACGACATGCATTCGTCCGGTGTCAGAAGCGGCCGGGCCACCTCCATCAAGGTTTCGGAATAGTTCGTCCCGATTTTCCCGGTGGTGTGGCTGGCTGAGGTCTTTTTCTGAACCAGCGTGGTTTTACCGGCCATGTCCGACAAAACCCGCGCTGTTTCCATCGTGTTCGGTGCGTAGGCGATCCGGACATGGCAGTTGGAAACAATCGACTGTTCGCGGCCGTAAGTTTTCTGGAGCTGCGTGAGGTCCTGAACGATGACAAAGGCTTTCAGGCCGTAGCCCGCCATGAAGGCAATCGCCTTTTCAAAAATCTCCAGCTTGCCGACTGACGTAAACTCGTCGAGCATCAAGAGCATGCGAAATTGATAGTGTTTGACGGAACGGCCATCCTCGAACGCCATGTGAGAGGTAAGGCGGGTGAGGAACTGGTTGAGCAGGATACGCACCAAGGGCCGCAGCCGGGCAATGTCAGAAGGCGGGATGACGATATAAAGGGTTGCCGGCTTGTCGCCATTCATCAGGTCGGTGATGCGGAAATCGGATTCCGATATGTTGCGGGCCACAATCGGGTCGCTGTAAAGCGCGAGCTGAGACGTGCCGGTGGAGTGAACGCCGGAGCGCTCGTTGCTGGACCGCTTGCGCATACGGGCCGCGCCAAGACGCACTTCGTCATTGACGACTTCGCGGCCGTGCTCATAGCGCTCCATGTCCTTCAAGAGCCGGTCGAAACTATCGTCTTCCTCACCTTCTTTCTGACCGAACGCGGCTTTTGCTGCCGCTGCCACGGCCTGTTCGCTGATGGACTTTGGATCCTCGTCGTCACCGATCGACATGAACGCGCGCACGTCTGCGAGTGTCGCTGTGCGGTTTTCTGACTTTTTGATCCTGTAAAGGACATGCAAGATTGCGGTGCAGAGCCAGCCGTAGCCTTCCTGCATCCAGAAATCTTTCAGGCCGGTGCCGTCCGGATCGATGATCATGATGGCGATGTTCTGGCAGTCAGCTATCTCGTGGTCGGTTCCGATCCGGACTTCCGCCAAGGGATTGTATTTGACCGATCCGCGGTCTGCGGCCGGATCGAAACGATAGATCCGTTGTCCCTGGCCCGCTCGCCAGCCGGCGGTCAGAGCGTAGTTCTCACCCTTGATATCAAGGACCAACGCTGACTCTTCCCAGGAGAGCAGAGTGGGAAGGACCAGGCCGACGCCCTTACCTGAGCGGGTCGGGGCAAAAGCCAAAACGTGCTCTGGGCCATCGTGGCGAAGCATCCTGACGCCTCGCCGCCTCGGCCAGCCGCCAACGACGACGCCGGTTTCCGACAGAAGGCCGCTTTCTTTCACGTCCCGGGTTTCAGCCCATCGAGCCGTGCCGTGGATGTCCTTCTGCTTCCGGCCGCCAAAGATGGTTTCCGACCTGGCACCAGAAGACACGATTGCCCCGGTCAGGATCAGAACAAGAAAGGTGCCAAACCCGGCATATGCCGGTTGAAGAACCTCGTTCGGAAATCCGCGGGCGTGCCGCCAGAAATCCAGAAGCCATTGCCACCAAGCGGGCTGAAGGGGATTAAAACCGAGGGTGTAGTACCAGCCGGTCAGCGTCACGCCGACGAGAGCACTAAAGGCCAGAACGGCAAACAAGCGCATCAAATGCATGACTGTTCACGCAGCCTCGACGCTCATGGCCTGGCGGTCACGCAGCACGTAAACGTCATTTTTCATCTCGTAGATATCGGAGATAAAACGCCGACCTTTCGGATCACGTTTGATGTGGATCACCAGATCGACAAGACGGCGCATGAACGTCTCTGCGTCGGGCAAGGTCTGACCGGCCGCGTTTATGTTCTCCTGGAATCGTGCGGGAACCAGCTCGGCGCTTTCGGCATGCACGGTGCACATCCAACCGCGCGCGCCAGTGTTCAGAACGTTGAGCGCGGCGAAGGCGTTTTGAGTGGAGATTTCGCCGAACAGAATATTGTCCGGAGAAATACGCATCTTGTGATCGTAGAGCTGCTGCCAGGTCCTAAGGCCTGCGCCTTGTGCGGTATCGCGCGCTGCCAACAAGGACACTCCGTTATAGAACCTGCTGACTTCCAGTTCGGGGGTATCTTCCGCACTGACGACGCGCCGATCATCGGGGAGATAGGACAGGAGATTGTTGAGCAGCGTGGTCTTGCCGGTATTGGTCGATCCGGAGATTGCAATGTTGCGCTGCTGATCGAGCGCGGATTTGAGATAGTCGATCATGCCGGCGGAGAGACCCATGTCTTCGAGCGTGATCTTGTGAGGATGTTTGCAACGGATCGCCAGCGACAGACCGGAGACAACCGAATTTCCGATCAGGCATTCGAAGCGGTGACCGCCCGGCAGAACCGTTGAAAGCTGCGGTTTGGATGTGGGGTCAAATTCCAGACCCTTCATATTTGCCAAGGCCCGGCAGATGGTCTTGATCCTGTGCAGGGTCAAAGCCGGTTCATCGACTTCGGCAATGCGGTTTTCCAGATCGCGGCGCTCCACGATCAGCTTGCCCGGCGCCTTGGTCCGGACTTCGACAACATCGCTCGCTGCATAGTGCCTGGACAGCGGCTCAAGGATCTTTTCAAGGAGAACCTGAGACATGGGTTCGACCTTTCGAAACTGGAACAAAGGGGAAGGGAAAAGGGCAGGGGCTCCCCCCTGCCCAAGTGGGTTAGCCGCAGGCAGCTTGGCTTGAGCGCTGCTTTTCCTTCACGCCGGTCCAACTGGTGTAAGACACCTTGCCGGTACCCGGTTCGGTGATCTTCAGCCGTTCCTCTTCACGGTCGATGAAGTAGAAATGGCAGACCTTTCCGTCGTTGTCGGTAAAGCTCGTGATACGCGCATTGCCGCCCTTGATCGTGATCCAGTAAGCGTTCTGGTGTTTGCGACGGGAATGGGACTGGCTGTCAGTGTTGGTCTTGAGAGAAAGTCTCCCGCGTTCCAACCAAGCCTTGATGCCCCACTTTTCATTCAGGCGGGTTTGACGAACCCTCTGGCAGAAATCGCCACCGTTAGCCACCGGCCCGTTGCCTTTCGGAACGCTGACCGTTGATCCATCCGGACGCTTGTAGATCGCAGTCCGGTTCGTCGGGATTTTCTGAATGCAGCCAGCGTAATAGGCCTTATTCATGTCGGGCTGGTCTTCATTGCGAACAAACGAGTACGCAACTTCAGACGTGCCCGGCTGCAGCCAGGAGGTAGCGATCTTGTAGGACGAGCCGTTTACGTTGATCGATACGTCAACAAGCTGCTGCGCGCGCAGACGGCCATCGTCATTCTTCCAACCGTTCGGGCTGACAGAGTGCGTGAAGGTCTGATCGTTGCGCTTACAGCCGGTGACGTAAACGCGGCCTTGCCCTGGAACGTTGTAAAAGAACCGCTCCCGGCCATAGGAAACGCCAGCGGCCAGATCGTGATCGAACGATGCTGCATCTTCGCAACCGTCTGTGGTTGCTTCGATGCCAAGCATCGCGCTTTCATCAGGCTGACAACCGGCAATGACCTCTTCCCGGCCGTTGACGGTGATTTCGGTTCGATACTGACGAGCAGCCTGACCCTTTGCCAGATCGACAATCGGAGTACAGACATCGATGCCATTTTTCTCAAACACCCGGTTGTGCGTGTAAGTGGTGTCCGTGGTGATGCACGGGGACGCCTGGAAACGCTGACCTTCGTACTGATAGGTCCACATCGCCATTTCCGAAGACGTTCCCGCCCCGAAGTCATGGCGCATGGAGCAGTTGGACGTATCGGCCGTCATCTGGATTGGGTCGATGGTTTCCGACGGAGCGCATTCACGCACCGAAACCTCGACGCTATCGGCGTTGACGTAGGTCAGCGACGTGTTGACGACTGCCTTGCCCTGATCGAAATCGAAGTCGAACGTGCAGTTCTGTTTTTCAACGATCTCGAACGCTTTGTCAGCGTCAGGCAAGCACTCACTCACTTTGTGGCGCGACGCCTTGCCGTCCACATAGAAAAGCGAATACTGAGCCTGTGCGACGCCGGATTTCAGGTCGATAAAATCACCGCAAACGCCGTATTCACGTTCCATCTGGAAGACCTTGTCGGATGCGTCGCACTCGCTGACGATCACCTTCTTGCCTCCGCGGCCGCGATAGCTGAGCTGCGAAAGCATGGTGACTTCCTCCCCGGCGAAATCCAGATCCGGGGAACACGCATCGAAGTCGTCATTGATCACATAGAACATCGACTGATCCGGCTGGCACGCAGCCAGGTCGAACCGCGCACCGCGATCGTCGTTGTAAAACGAGGCATATTGCGGGGTTGCCACAAGGTTGTCCCGATCCACGATGTCTTCGCAAGCTTCAAAGTTTTTCTGGATCGGGAAGACCACGCCATTGGGTGCGCAAGCGTCCGTCTCAGTGACAACACCGTCTTCCAACGTTTGGGACAGCGATGTCTGACGCACGATCCCGGACACAAGGTCAATCTCGGGCTCGCAGCCGTCTGTCGTGACATTGTAAGTGACGTTCGGTTCACGGTCTTCTTCCTCTTCCGGTTCCAGGCGGTCCGGGGTTTCATAGCCGCCGGCAACCGGGTTTTCCCCGCCACTGCCACCGGCCTCGTCAACGCTCGTATCGTCCTCGACAGTGTTTTCCTTGTCTTCAAGCTCCTCTTCTCGCTCGGTCTCTTCGCTCGCAGAAAGCCGGGTGACCGCCTGAACAAACTCGGCCTCATCTCCGTTCACGGAGATGGCGGTCGTCGGCAAGAGGCGGTTGCTATCAACGCCGAACTGGCTGGTGAAGTTATCGGCTTCCAGATCGACAAAGTCGGCGTCTTTCTTCAGCCGTGTGACAACCACCTGGGCGATTTCTTCGCCATTGACGCTGACTTTGCGGGTGAAACCCTCA
>Ga0189278_10205_pt1 | contig 41159 bp, 37 predicted proteins | sample N26A9minimetaG_FD_130326 | JGI IMG/M metagenome (GOLD analysis project Ga0189278, IMG submission 130326) | Marine microbial communities from the Costa Rica Dome - N26 A9 mini metaG | ecosystem: Environmental > Aquatic > Marine > Oceanic > Photic zone | place: Costa Rica: the Eastern Pacific...
AAGACCACATCTTAGTTTAAATATGAAAACACCTAACTTTATACATGAAAAAACCGAAGAAGAGTACCTCCTTCGGTCTTAAATTTATCATCAAAAACTGTCAACCTATTTTAGGACGACTCATATGATTAGGCTCAATTAATTACCTAATACTGCATTTTCCGTTACCGGAGTAGGGAAGGCCGCTATGCGACTATCACCTGCTCTGTCTAATGGAATATCACTAAGTCTGTCAAATCTTCTCAAGTCAATCCATCTGTGACCTTCGCCAAAGAGTGAATATCTTCTTTGGTGTAATACTTCATCACTTAATGCTGCAGCATTAATTTGGCCAGCATATGGCCCAATTCCAGCGGCAGTTCGTACCACATTGATAGCATTTACTGCTTCAGCGTTATTGTTACCAATCTGTGCTTCAGCATATAATAGAATCAGCTCTTCATTTCTAATGATGGAAACTGGGTCTACATTGCTTTTGTATAAAAACACCTGATTGATACCAGTGAGGCCATCAAAGTTTACTCTTGTTGGGTCACCATTTACCTCATATGGATCTGACTTTGATGTTACTCTCGTGTCACCAGGTTCAGCAGCGGCCAACCAGGAATCATGTACCATGAACTCTTGTCCCGACTGATCCTGAATATAAAACTGGGCATTTGAAATGTCATTACCAGTCAATCCAAAAATATGCGCTGGACCAGCATCTAAATCACCATCTAAATCAAGAAATGAATTGTTGAGCATGCTAAGCGCGGTATTTTTATCATTTTGATAAATAGCTACTCTGGCTGCTAATGCTCGGTTAAACTCTGCGAAAGTAGCTGGGGTATCAAAACCACCAAAGCCACTACTTAGTGTGAAATCAAAATCGTCACCAGCAGAAGCAAGGTCACTGTTCGCTTCATTTAAGAGAGTCATAATTGCACTTAAGGCATTTTCATAACTCACAATAGGACCGAGGTCGTTAGGGTCGGCAACATCTACACGAATACCATTCGTATACTGTCTGTTGGCATTCATTAAAAGACCATAGGCCTTCATTGTTTTTGCATACCCCAGATAGCCCGAGATGATCGCATTATCAAATCCTGCACTTGAGTTAACTACAGCCTTTTCAAGTAAGTTAGCAGACTGCACAATTTTGTACCATGCTGCATATGCACGTGTAGTAAGAAAGCCATTGTTATCTAATGGACCTTTTAAAAGCTCACCTGTAAATCTTGGGTCAACACCAGTAAGGTCGTAATACTCGCGACCAATGATGCTCACTGTTTGGTAGTGAAACTCTAAGTCATTTCTCATAACAGCCTCAAGACCGACAGCTAAAAGTCGTACATCGGCCTGTGTGGCGCCATCTTCAAAACTTTGAAATGTAGGTGCATTTGGGTTATCCACTTCATCAAGACTACAAGAGCCGAGGAGTGCAATCGCACCTAATGTAAATATATAGTTTAGTATCTTTTTCATAATTTCTGATTCTTAAATTTTAGAAATTTACATTTAAGTGGAAATTGATAAACTGTGACGCAGGGTAAGGAGTTACCTCTACGTTGTTTGCCAACACGTTATTACCAAAGTTTGATGCTTCAGGGTCATAACTGTTGTAATCGAAAATATTTATCAGATTTCTGGCCGAAATTCCCACTTTCACTTGCGAAAGCTGAGGGATGAGGTTTCTAGGCACTGTATAGTAAAGTCCTATCTCTCTCAATCTGATATAACCAGCATCTTCAATCACAGGATCTGGATTGGCAAACGCCTGGCTAGCTCTGTACTGACCATTCGTCAATTGTCCTTCAGGATCTAAACCAGTATCATCATAATCCCAGGTAGTACCTGCAAGGTCATATAGTAGTGTTGTTAAGTTAATGGCATCACCACCTTGTTTCCAGTGCCACAAGAAGTTAAGGTCAAAGTTTTTATAGCTAATTTGATTAAACCATGATAGTTGGAAATCAGGCTCTGCATCTCCATAAACTGCAAAACCATCTCCATCAGGGTCGCAGCCATTACAGTCATCCTCAATGTAAGTACCTACAATTTGTGTGGCACTTTTCCCTTCCTGAATTCTCAAGGTACCTAATGAAGCTGCAAACCCACCTTCATTAAACGCTGGTACGTCCAGGCGAGTAACTTCAGATCTGTTTCTCCACCAGTTTAAAGTTGTACTCCAGGAAATGTCTCGTTTCTGAATAATTGCAGCATTAAGGCCAATTTCTATACCTTTATTTTCTAACTCTGCTGCATTATCAACTCTCGCAGTAAATCCAGATGATGTAGGTACATCAAGTTGCAATAGTACATCTTCCATAGTTTTGGTGTAGAAAGTAACATCTAAGCCAAATCGGCCATCCATAAAGCCAAAGTCCACACCATACTCAAGTTCTTTCTGTCTCTCAGGACCTACCTCATCGTTACCTTGAAGGTTTGCAGGACTCAATCCAGAGTTTCCACCAATCAACTGAGCATTCACTGTTGTAAATCTGTCATTGAAATTGGCAAATCTACCAGACTCTCCATAAGCAATTCTGGGTTTCATGTTAGTAACTATAGGAACATTCCAAAATGAAAACTCATGAAGGTTTACTGCTAAACTAGCCTTAGGATAGTAATAGAATTGGTCTGCGTCACCATTATTGGTTGACTTGTCACCTCTGATACCTATGGTACCTATTACCTTATCATTATAATTAACCTCTTCTTGTAAGAAGAAACCTTTATCCTGCTGAGGTCTTATGATTTGTTGAGTACCGACATTGGTCGACTGGCCTAAGTTGGTTTGAGAACCGTTCAGTCCAGTAGCCGTGGTAATTACAGTGTTTCTATCGAAGTCCTGAATGAAGTTACCCAACTGCGTTGTAAAACTTAAACCATTATCTAAGTACAGTGAATGCACAAGGTTAGCAGAAAGATTGTAATTCTTATTAACCGTTGTACCAGATATTGAAACACCCTGCAATGAAGTTGGGCTTCTAAAGTAAGAAAGCTCCTGAGGGAAAATACTGGTTGTTCTCAATGTGTATTGATCCACACCAGCTTGTAATACCAATTTTAGTTGGTTGTTGGTTTTACTGATCAATTTAACATTCATCGTAGCACCGCCAATATACCTTTCAATACTTTCTCTGTTAGTGGTTAAGGCCACTGTCTCCAATACATTAGATCCTGCGCCACCTTGAGGGTAAGCACCATCTACAGGGAATAAGTCTTCCCATGGATAGGTAAATGCTAGTGCATAACCCACTGTTCTATTGGCATTACCATTGTTGAAAAAGCCTCTGTCTGCCTGACTATTGATATAATTGTTAGTTACATATATATCCAGCCAATCATTAAACTTCTGACCGATATTAAACCTGAAAGATTGCTTTTCATAACCTGTGTTGTCTACCAGACCAGGTTCGTTTTTATTTGTGAGTCCTAAGAAATAATCAGTGTTTGATTTACCACCAGAAATGGATACTCTTGAAGTACTTGATACTACAGTATTATCAAATAATTCTGCCTCATAGTCAGTACCATTTCCTCTATAGTACTCATTCATAGCTTCAACTCCACCAGTACGTAATACTTCGCCTTCATCCCAGTCTCTGGTTCCTAAAAGCTGAGTTGGTCTTCTTAAACCAACAGTTTGTGAAAGTGAAACTTGTGTACCACCTGTTTTACCTCTTTTAGTTGTGATTATAACCACACCACCAGCTGCACGCGATCCGTAGATGGCAGCTGCAGAAGCTCCTTTTAGAATTTCGATATTGGCAATATCCTCTGGGTCAATATCTGCAATACGGTTAGAGGCATCATCCTGATTGGTTGAAGGGTTTCCTCCACCTGCGGCCTGACTCACAATGTTATTACCCATTGATATTGACGAGTTATCTACATAAACTCCATCAATAATAAATAATGGTTGCTGATCTCCAAAAATAGAAGTTACACCTCGAAGTCTCATTGAGATACCACCACCTGGGGCACCAGAGTTAGACTTGATATCTGCACCTTTGAACTTACCATAAAGTGCACCATCCATATTAGATTGGTTTGTGATACCGGTGATTTTGTCAGCTCCAATGGAGGCCACTGAATTCGCCAGGTTGGATCGTTTTACCGTAGTAGCCAGACCTGAAACTACAACTTCTTCCAGACTGGTTACATCTTCTGTTAAGCTGATGTTTAATGTGCTGGAAGTTGCAGCCATCTCTTCAGTGAGATAACCAATAAAACTAAACTGAAGTATATCTCCACTACTTACAGATATGGTATAGTTACCATCTATATCTGTAATGGTACCTGTTGAGGTGCCTTTTACAACAACGTTTACACCTGCAATTCCTTCTCCTGAGGAGGCGTCTGTCACCTTACCGGAGACATTCATTTCTTGTGCCATGGCATTTTGCCCTATAAAAAAGACTGTTAATGCACACAGCAGTATGTTTTTTATATATTTCATAGCTGATATATTAGTCGTTTATGATTTTGATTCGAACTGTGCTGTTACTTGAGAGCATTACCTCACCGTCTCCATTACTGTCAAATGTTAATACACTGTAAGAGCCGGTAACATCTGTCCCTGTAAAAGCTGAAGCATCCACAGTAAAGGTTACTGTTCTTGAATTTTCAGTTGGTGAGAATGATACAATATTACTTGTATTGTTATCCGATACTCCTCCCGGGAGTCCGGTGTCATCAAGAACAACAGAAAGTTCGTTAGAAAGCTCATTGTCAACTGATAAATCCACTGTATAATTACCAGGAGAACTAACCATAATTGTATCAGTCGGTTCAACTGAGAAACCTAACATTTTGGTGTCATCAGAAATATCAAATACAATGTTTCTGTTCGCAACACCTGTGGCCAATGTTGTTTCGGTATCAGATGTATTAGCCAAAACGATATTGTCAAATGTTAGTGATATTCTTTCATCCGTTTCCATCATTAGATCGTCTGTGATCATTATATAGATTGCTGTATCGGCAGTACCCGCAGGAAGAATTAGTGGGTTAGAAGACAAAAGGTCGAAATCACTTCCTTCAACTGCTGATCCTGCAACGGTATAATTTAAAGTAACCTGTCCATCAAGTGCGTTTGTAATATTGATAGGAACCTTTAAAGTATCACCTGTGATACTAAATGTTTCTGAGATATCAACTGTATCATTTGCAATGCTGATGGTTTTGATATCATCTACCAGATCAAACGTTGCCATGCTAAAAGATGGATCGTCTTTGATGCCAACACTGGCATCGGTAAGCGTGAGTGTTAGCTCTACCGTATCCATACTTATCTGATCATTTTCAGGAGCTACTACGTTAAATGCTGCCGTTTGCTCCCCGCTAGGGATCATGACGCTTCCTGTGAATGATATTCCGGTACCTTCAACAGAATAGTTTACAGTAATATTACTGTTCTGGTTTTCAGGAAGGCCAAAGTATACAACTTCAAATTCTGCCGGATCTCCTTCAACTGCCATGCTACTGGTAGAAGAAAGTCCAACGGTATTTGATGCCGTAATTTGAGTTACAGATTCAGCATCATCGTTACAGGCGCTAAACAACAAAACCGAAAAGGCCATAGTTGTCGAGAGCCATGATTGTTTTAACTGTTTCATTAGCTGGTTTTTTAGTTTTAAAAAATATAGTTAAATGGTTAGGTGGAATTTCCACCTGGTTCTGAATTGTTCAAAAATTTGGGGGATAGTAAGCTTGTTACATAGGCGTTAATTTTAGATTAAATTGTACATATCGAATGAAGATACTCATTTTTTATCGAAATGTAAAGTAATAAGGGTTACTAATTATTAATATAAAATACCGCATAATGTGGTATAATCCATCAAAAATGGTCATATAATCAAGATAGTGCAGAATAAAATTTGGTAAACTTGGTCAGCTATTTAAGTAGCTTTCTGGGGGGCACAACAAATATGCTGAAGCTTAAAACCATTGCTTCGTTTAGTTGATTTTCTACCACGACATCGGCATTTATATCGGGTGTGTTGGCCAGGTCAAAGTTGATATTTGTTCTGAGTCCTCCTTCTATAGAAAACCATAGCCAGTCATGTACTTCACGCTCCCAGGTAAGTAAAAACCTGATTTCAGATTTATTTAAATACACCAAACTTTGCTGATCAGATAGTCTCAGACTGTAGTTGGAGCCGTTTAACTCAGTCTTTAGATAGAAGTAGTTTTTTAAATTAAGGGTGCTATACCGTAATTTAATTTCAGCAGGTAATATAGATTCAAGCCCCCATTGATTATCGAAGGATTTATTATAGGCAATCAACGGATATAAGCTTCTTCTGCCAAAACTGTAGGAGTAGGCTAAACCGAAAGCATAGCTTACGTAATCATTTTTCTTCCAACCAATTAATGGTGATATGGAGAATTTTAGAAAGTCTTTTTTTGCAAAATTTTCAAGATTATAGTCTCCGTTGAGCCCGGCACTTACACGTAAAATGTAGTACCTATTGCCCAGGGTAGGCTTAATCATAAAAACATCGCCCCGGATACTTCTTAGAGGCCTATCCTCAAGGTTGTTGTAAAAGGCATACTGAGGGTTCTCAACATCTTCAAAGTTAAATTCCTCAACAAAATACTTGAAACCTACAGCCATTTTGAAATTGTCTTTCAAAATAATAGGGGCCTTAAGTTTCATTTCCCATCTACGGTTTCTTCTTACTTCTGCATTGGAATTCCCAACGGGTTGATCAGCTGAAGATTTTATGAAGTAGTCTTTGACAAGCTCTCGCTTAATCACAATTCCTTTCGTACGAGGCAGGCCGATTACACTTGGAATGCAAAATGTTGAATCTGTACAATTGACAATTGTTTCTTGTCCGTGTAGCTCAATGCCGGATACAAGGCATAGTAAGAACAGAAAACAGTATTTTTTTGTCATAAACTTAATTCAGCTGAACAATTTAACCATTAAAGTGCTAACAGCGTAGTATAACAATAGTTTTTAATCAAAACGGGTGTTGACACGGTAAGATTTTATATTATTACTCAAGCATTTTTGATTTAGTAACAATGGAATTCGAGGAAATCATTCAAAAATTAGAATTAAAATTTAAGGCTAAGTTACCCGGTCAGGCTGCGCATGAAATTATGATGCCTGTAGAGAGTACACGCGCTCGATTTGATTTGGACCGAAAAGATGTGAAAAGAGGAGGAGTGCTTATTTTAATTTATAAAAATGGCAAAGAGGCTTTCATACCTCTTACCCAAAGACATGACTACGGTGGTACACATGGCGGTCAGGTGAGTTTACCAGGAGGTAAATTAGAAGAGGATGATGAAAATATCACAGCTACCGCCTTGAGGGAAACTTATGAAGAGATAGGTATTAGTCCTGAAAATGTAACGCTAATTGGAGAACTGACAGATTTATATATACCACCAAGCAATTTTCGTGTGACACCTATTGTAGGTTACTTACTTGAGCAGCCAAATTTCAATATTGATACTTTTGAGGTAAAGGAACTTATTGAAACTCCTTTGATGCACTTATTAGATAAATCAAGCAGAAAGCGAAAGGACATTACTGTTCGCAATGGATTTCGTTTAAACGCACCTTACTTCGATGTTCATGGTAAAGTAGTTTGGGGTGCAACAGCAATGATTTTGGCAGAGTTCACCAGTTTGCTGATTGATGATGCCTAGTTGGCCTCTTCTGCCGCTTCTTTTAAAATTTTATCTATTTCATCAAGAGCATCATCTCCTTTAATTACATAATCCCGTACGCCAAGTTTTACCAACTCTACAACGGTCTTTGAAGAATCGTTGGCACTTAGCACAATAACATGTGCTTTTGGGTGGGCTTGCTTAATGATTTTATAAAGCTCATCACCGTTCTTACCAGGCAGATGGTAGTCTAACAATACGATATTAGGTGAGAATCTTCTGATAGCCTCCTGACACTCATCAGAATTAGTTGCGATTTTCACTTCAAAAGAATTGTAGTATTTAGCCAATACAAATGCTGAGGTTTTATCATCCTCTACTATGAGCATCTTTTGCTTTCTCATAAATCAGTTATAGGTTGAATTAAAATACAATTCCAATATATCTAATTATAAACAAATGGCGATGAGAGAAGCTGGAAATTAAAAAGAAATAACAATCTTCTTATATTAGGGCTTTTCAAAAATCAACTACACCTATGGAACACGATGTATTGCTAACTAACGATGCCGTAATCTTTGGAATATTAATGGTGATGTTAGCTGTCATTTTCAAAACAGCGTCACTTAAAAACACTTTTTGGGAGAAGTTTTATAAAGTAATTCCGGTGATATTGCTTTGTTACTTTTTGCCTTCTTTACTCAATACCTTTGGTGTAGTTGATGCAGAAGAATCGAGAGTATATTATGTTGCTTCTCGTTATTTACTGCCCGCGTGTTTGGTCCTGCTTACAATAAGTATTGACCTGAATGAGATAATAAAACTTGGCCCCAAGGCTTTGATTATGTTTTTTACGGCAACTGTTGGTGTGATTATCGGAGGTCCATTAGCGATTCTCATCACCTCTTATATCAACCCTGATTTGGTAGGCGGTGCTGGTACTGATGAATTATGGAGAGGTATGACCACCATAGCTGGAAGTTGGATAGGAGGGGGAGCTAACCAGGCGGCCATGTTTGAGTTATTTGAGCCTTCTGCAGATTTGTTTTCTGTATCGATAACGGTAGATGTTATCGTGGCAGAGATATGGATGGCTGCTTTGCTGCTTGGAATTGGTAGAAATGATAGTATTAACAATTTCTTCAAAGCAGATAATACGGGAGTAGAAAATCTGAAAAACAAGATGGAGGCTTATAGTTTGAGTATTGCCAAAATACCATCTGTTGTAGATCTAATGATGATTTTAGGAATTGGCTTCGGTATTACAGGTTTTGCTCATCTGATGGCTGATGGAATTGCACCGTTTATAGCTAACAATGCTCCTGAGCTCAAGAAATTTAGCCTCGATTCAAATTTCTTCTGGATAATCGTGATCGCAACTACCATCGGTATTATTTTATCTTTTACTAAACTCAGAAAGCTGGAAGGTGCCGGAGCGTCAAAAATAGGCACGGTGTTTATTTTTATATTGGTTGCATCTATCGGAATGAAAATGGACGTAATGGCTATTTTTGAAAACCCTGGATTCTTCTTAGTCGGTTTGATTTGGATGGCCATTCATGTAACGCTATTAATCATCATGGCCAAGATTGTAAAAGCCCCATACTTCTTTCTTGCGGTGGGTAGTAAGGCAAATATTGGAGGAGCAGCTTCTGCACCTGTATTGGCAGCAGCATTCCACCCATCATTAGCACCTGTTGGTGTGCTACTAGCCGTATTAGGTTATGCACTGGGTACTTATGGGGCTTATCTGTGTGGTATTTTGATGCAGTTGGCGAGCCAGTAGTAAAAGTTATCAGTCCACTAAGGTTGATCTGACAATTAACTTCTGGATGTAAAAACAGGCCGCTCCTCTGGAGCTGACATTGCTTTTGTGCTAAAATTATTAACAGTTGACCCCTCTGGGGCCCCTTAGTTATAGGGGTTAATCTGAGTAGGCCATCCTTGATAATAGCAAGTAGTGGGCTGGTTTTTCACGAACAGCGTGGCCCATTTGAGGGTTGTGGGAAGCGGCTCAGGATAGGGATGGTTGTGCGTTTAGCGGGGAAAATGGGCTTTGTTCGTGGCGCATTTTCTTTTGTTTCGTTTTCTTTTGTGCGAGCAAAAGAAAATGAAAAACAGAATTAACATCTACAAAGTAATCATATCACAGGTTGACTTCTGCCCGATATAATAAATAACACCCTCAAACAGGCCGCTCCTCTGGAGCTGACATTACCTTTGTGCTAAAATTATTAACAGTTGACCCCTCTGGGGTCCCGCAGTTATAGGGGTTAATCTGAGTAGGCCATCCTTGATAATTGCAAATAGCAAGTAGTGGGCTGGTTGTGCGTTTAGAGGGAAAATGGGCTTTGTTCGTGACGCACTTCCTTTCCTGCCGGCCACAGGCGGGTGTTTCGGTCACGCTGATGCGTGATGAAAAACAGAGTTAACGTCTACAAAGTAATCAGATCACAGGTTGACTTCTGCCCGATATAATAAATAACACCCTAAAACAGGCCGCTCCTCTGGAGCTGACATTACTTTTGTGTTAAAATTATTAACAGTTGACCCCTCTGGGGTCGATGTCACATAATTAATCTGATTATATCGCATAGTTTGTCAGAAAAGGCTAAATGAAACCATTTTATGAAAAATTATGTACATATTTGTGTACATAATAAGTAAACTATGTTAACTACTACTTTATCAGATTTTAGAAAGGATATTAAAAAATACTTTGACAGTGTGACTCAAAACTTTGAAACTTTGATCATAAACCGTGGTAAAGATTCGGGTATTGTGATAATGTCTCTTGACGAATATAATTCGCTTTCAGCTACGCATCACGAATTATCTTCTAATGTAAATGAGAAACGATTGGACTCGGCTATTTCTAAGCTTACATCCAAAGACTCATTTGAAAAAAAGCTTGAAGATTAATGCGCTGAAGTACTGAAAACTTGACCTATCTCGACTTCACTGCCTGCCAACAGTCTGTTGTGGCTGTAGAATAGATTAAATACGCATGAAATATATTTTTGTTGATGAATCTTGGGAAGATTATTTGTATTGGCAAAAGACCGACAAAAAATTACTAAAGAGAATTAATATGCTGCTTAAAGATATTTCTAGAAATCCTTTTTCTGGAATTGGCAAGCCTGAACCACTGAAATATAAGTATAGAGGGTTTTGGTCGAGGCGAATTGATGGGGAGCATCGCTTAATTTATAAAGTAAAAGACAATGAAATACTTATTGCTAAATGTCGCTTTCATTATGATTAAGCAGTCACCAGCATACTTTTCTGGATGTAAAAACAGCCCGCTCCTCTGGAGCTGACATTGTCTTTGTGCTAAAATAATTAACAGTTGACCCCTCTGGGGTCCCGTAGTTAATCTGAGTAGGCCATCATTGATAATTGCAAATAGCAAGTAGTGGGCTGGTTTTCCACGAACAGCGCAGCTCATTTGAGGGTTGTGGGAAGCTGGCTCAGGATAGTGTTTCGGTCACGCTGATGCGTGATGAAAAACAGAGTTAAAGTCTACAAAGTAATCAGATCATAGATTGACTTCTGCCCGATATAAATATATAACACCCTAAAAAAGGTCGCTCCCATGGAGTATTGCCCTTGCGTTGAAATTATTAACAGTTGACCCCTCTGGGGCCCCGTAGTTATAGGGGTTAATCTGAGTAGGCCATCCTTGATAATTGCAAATAGCAAGTAGTGGGCTGGTTTTCCACGAACAGCGTGGCCCATTTGAGGGTTGTGGGAAGCGGCTCAGGATAGGGCTGGTTGTGCGTTTAGCGGGAAAGTGGGCTTTGTTCGTGGCGCATTTTCTTTTGTTTCGTTTTCTTTTGTGCGAGCAAAAGAAAATGAAAAACAGAGTTAACGTCTACAAAGTAATCAGATCACAGGTTGACTTCTGCCCGATATAATAAATAACACCCTAAAACAGGCCGCTCCTCTGGAGCTGACATTGCCTTTGTGCCAAAATTATTAACAGTTGACCCCTCTGGGGTCGTAGTTAAGTATAGGTTTAGTCTGAGTAAGTTATAGGGTTTACCTGATTACTTATTTGCACATACAGTCTGTTTAAGAAAATTGCTAGACTATTCTATTCTATCGCCATGGGCTCCCTGGTCGAGTTTGCCGATTTCCTGATCGATGGTCCATAGTCCAAGGCCTTCTTCTCCGATAATATCAAATAATTCAACTGCACGTCTGGCAATGGTTTCTTCTTCTCGCTGCTCTGTCACATACCACTGCAGGAAGTTAAATGTGGCATAATCTTTTTGCTTAAAGCAATGGTCAACAATCCGGTTGATGGATAATGTGACCTCAATTTCGTGTTCTAAGATAAGTTCAAACACCTCGCGTAAGTTTTTAAACTTGTGAGGTATGTCAGTAATCTCCGGCTGTAAGGCATGACCACCAGCATTGTTGATGTACGAAAATAGCTTAAGCATATGCGCACGTTCTTCTTCAGAGTGTTTATATAAAAAGTCTGCTGACTTTGCATACCCTTCTGTATCGCACCACGAGGCCATGGAAAGGTAATGCGCTGAGGATGTACCCTCCATTACAATCTGCTTGTTGAGCAATGCCTCAGTTTCCTTGGTTAGTGACCTATGGGGAGTTATTACTTGCTTTGTCATAATTATGTCGTTTTTTGATATGCTACAAAAGATATATCAATATATCAAAAAAATGAAAATGTGTTTCATCTTTTATGCCTAACAAGCACAAGCATTATAAAGTTAACTTATTGAAATATAACCTGTGGTTATAGTCTAAACTCCAGCGTCACGTAATAGGTTCTTGGCTCAGCTGGGATAATTCCCGGGCCTGGGTAGCCAGTTGCACGTCTGGTAAAGTAAGCCTCATTGAGCAGGTTGTTGATGCCTGTTTCAAGTTTTAAGAATTTATACCTGTAAGAAAGTGATACATCAAGTACACTGTAAGCTGGAATAGGCCCTATGACACCTTCACGGCTGTCACCTGGGGTGGCTATTGGGCTATTTTCAGCATCGCTGTATTGCTCTGATAAATACATATATTGTATGTTACCTAACAGGTTTTTATACCCGAATTTGATACCTGTCTTTAGGTTTATCTCGGGTATAAACTCGACTTTTTTACCAACCACATTGTTTTCATCACTTGATGTGTACTTTGAATCTGTGAATGCAGCATTAACAAAGACATTGAATCGGTAGCGATTATAATCTAGACCCAAAGTGTTGATCAGGTTCCAATCAATAAATGTCTCAACTCCATAGATCACAGCATCACCGATGTTCTTTCTTACACGGTCACCTTTGTCTGGTCCTGATTCTACCAGAATTGTACCTATTCGATCATTGTACCTAAGTGCAAAAGCACTAATATCATACGAGAATAGCTTGTCCCATTTACCTCGCAAACCAATATCAGATGTAAATCCTTTCTCATCTGTTATGGTAGGATCTACTATAAATGTTGGATTGACCACTCTAATATCACTAAAAGTAACAGATCTGTAGTTTTGTGAAGCATTTGCATACAACTCCACACGGTCAGAGTAGTTGTAGCTTGCGCCCATACCCAACAATATTAATGACCTTTCAAAATCACGATTGTCGGTTGTATCTAACCTTGAGATTTCGTTACCGGCCAGGTCATAACCCACGCGTCTGTAATTTCCGGAAGACTGTGTTTTAATGTACTCAAACCTGAATCCCGGAGTTACTGAAAATTTATCATTGATGAATAGGATGTTTTCACCAAAAACAGAAGCATTTCGATTGGGGAAATCAAAGTCAGATTGGTTGGGATAGTCAGGATGCTGATCATTAGCAAATGAAAAATCTGGCCCAAATCCGTTGCTACTTGGCCCTTGACGTGATTCATTATTAGCATGGTAGTATTTGGAGCCAATGAGAAACACAGCATCCTTTCCAAAGAATTTGTATCTGTTCAGCAATCTGGCCTCAGCTCCCCAGTTTTGAAATTTACCTTTGATCAGATCTCTGGTAATGTCATTGGGGTCATAAGGTGAACTTACAGGGTTATCTTCTGGTGATTTTGGGTTGCCTCTAAATCCTACAGCATTCCTTTGAGCATTTAAACCAAATACATTCAGTGAAAAGTCTGTGCTGAGAGAGAACTTGTGTCTGAGTTTCAAAGCATATAATTGCCAGTCCACTTCAAACCAGTTTCTTTCTCTCGTACTAAGGGTAGGGTCGGTATTGAATTGTGTATCAGTCAATCCACCTGCCTGTTGGGCTAAGTATTTCAGGTATGTAACATCCAGGCTCAAGCTGGTTTTATCACTGAAGGCGTAGTTTAAGTTGGTGTAAAGGTTTTTAGAATCAAACGCTGAGTTTGGCCTAAAACCATCGCCCTGTTTGTAGTTGAAATAGGTGTAATAACTAAACTTGCCTATGGTGCCGCTTAAACTATTAAAACTTGTAAATAGATTGTAAGATCCATACGTCTGACGAGACACCAGTTCAAGCTTTTTTACAGGGTTAGGCCTTTTCATTTTGAAGTTGATAAGCCCACCGAATTGTGTGCCGTACTGCAAAGAAGCGGCCCCTCTGATTACCTGAATCTCACTCAATGCTTCTGCTGGTGGGGTATAATAACTCTCTGGATAACCCAGCACATCGGCACTGATGTCATAGCCATTCTGCCTTGTGTTGAAGTTAGCTGTCCTGTTGGGATCTAATCCCCTGCCACCAATGTTTAATTGTAATCCTGCATCACCATTTTCATAAATGTTGAGGCCGACTACTTGTGAGTAAATCTGTCGGGCATTGTTTGCGGCCAGGTTACCCACCATTTGATCAAGTAGCACTACTTCAGATTTTTTACCGGCATAAATGGCTGTGCCTTCTACAGGGTTAAGTCGATTCAGGCTAAAAGCTTCCTCTCTCTTTTGGTTGATTACTACCTCAGAAAGTTCTGTACTGAAAGGTTCTAGTGCCAATGTAATTTCAGTGTCTCCATTAACAGTTACTTGTTGCTCTAAAGGGTTGTACTCACTTACAAAAATTAAAAGGGTATAGGTGCCACTGGCAATGTTTTCAAACTTAAATTCTCCCTTATTATTTGTCCTTACAAGCAGGTTAGTGGTTTTGTTAAATACCTCTGCATTGGCTATACCCTTATCCAAAGAGGCATCTTTTACAGTACCTGTAAGGGTATGTTGAGCCAGCGCTGAAGTGCACAAGCAAACGAGAATGAGTAAGTTATAAACCTTTAATTTCATCATTAAAAGGAAGTATCCAGTTTTTGTTTTTTAGAGATTCTTTTTGCTGAGCCAAATTTACATTTGGGTCTATGTACGTCTGACTTCTACGACCATTTAAGGCTACATAACTTTCCACATACACCTCAACATTTTCGCGTCCTTGCTGTTCAAAATGATCTCGGAGGAAATGGGCATATTCCAGAATAAAGTCTGGTTGTGTGGTCATTTGTTTTTCCTGAAAAGCGGAAAGGAAGTCAGAATTATCAACATAAAATTGTTCACGGGTTTCTCCATCCACTATTTTGAAGTTGGCATAGCCTGCTTTTTCCATTAGCATCACACGCCAGGAAAACCTGTAGCCTTGCTCGGTCCAAAATAACTCTCCCGGATAGGTCAGATGTCTAAATGGAAAAAGGAGCTGCACGACAAAGAAGGCTATGACGACTACTAAAATCGGCTTATGGACTGCGCCTGAAGTCAGCTTTTTGTCATTGTCAAAATAACTTTTACTTATTTTCAACCATTGAGCGATTTTATTCAAAATGGTTTCATGTAAGCGGGCATCAAAAAATATTGTTGCACTTACGATCATAATGTATGGAAACATGCCTATAGGGAAGAGCACGCGAGTAAGCACATGAAAAATGACCACCAAGACAAAGGCAAAGACACGAGTTGGTTTGTATAACAACAAAAATGGAATCAGCAGGTCATATACTGCTCCACCCCAGCTGAATGAATAGATTACCCATTCTTTCTGGAGTAAATCGCCCAGCATAGGGAGGTCATATTTTGAGGGAAGCCAAATTCTCAATGGCATACCTTCTATAAGCCAATCAGAGTTAAGTTTAGCAAGACCGGCATAGAAGTAAACGATAACTAACAACAATTTGATAGCATCAATGGACCATTTAGGAATATATTGATGTGCCAGATTTGAGTTTTTTCTAGCATCCCATGAGAAATAGGAATTAGCCGGTAAAAGTATCAGTAGAAAGCTTAAGATACTTATGAAATAATAATGGTTAAGATAGGTGGTCTTATCCATCAGCTCGATGTAGGTGAAGCTGAGGAAAAAGGTGATAATGGCTATTCGGTATTTGAAACCTACGGCCACAGCAAGGGCTGAAAGTCCACAAATTACAAACAGGAGGTAGGTCCACTCGCCAAGTGGTTTTACCCACTCAAAGCCATAATAGGAAAAGAAAAATTCTGGTTGGATGTAGAGCTTATCTATCCAGCCGTAGCTCCAAAAACGGACTACGCTGATAAACATCATGAGACCAAAGAAAATGCGAAAGGCTGCTAATGGAGCAGCCTTAGTTGTTGTCTGGAGATAATTTTTAGCTGACATCCGAGAATCGATTTTTAGGGATTGAAACTTGAAACACCCTTTTATTCTCTGAAGGGATATCCCCGTTTACACCCTTTAGCGTAGGGGTAGTTTTGAGTGCTGAAAGAAATCCATTCTCAGATGTTTTATAATTTACCGAAGCATTTTGATGATTCATTAGTCACCGTCAGCGTCTACAAAATCGACCTTAACATTTAATGCCTGGAACATATCTACTTTCATGAGTACTACATTTTTCTGTAGTTCATCATACGTAAATAGCATGGCCTCATTGTTTGATTCTACTTGTTGGTAAAAATTTTCATCAAGAGTCGATGAGATTTGCTTTGCCTGGTCAAACTGGTTATTGATTAAAGCGCTTAGTTGCTCACCGCCTGTGATAGTATTTAGGAAGTCCAGGTAACTTTTTAGGCTTTCACCCTGGCCATTGCCATCGAAATGTTTGCCATTGAAGAAATCAACCGATGCTTGTAATGCTGCATCAAATAATGTTTTAGAAACATCCTGCTTGTAAAACGCTTCTACATTTGTACTTAATGTTGTATTAGAAAAAACACCTGCAGGTATACCAATCTTTCCGGCTCTCAAGTGTTTCTCATAGTAAAACATGTAGTCGTTTACCAACTTGTTGACAGAACTGGTAGCACTCGAGCCATCATTTGAAACAAAAGTGTCTCTGTAGCCATTTTGCCAATCGTCTAAAACAAGTGCAGCATGATTTTTCAAACGGTCAGTGATATCTGATAAATATATAGACAGGCTTTCTTCTGTATTAAATCTGGCTACAATTTCTGCATCTGTCGTTGCCGTTCCATTAAGTAAGTAGTCTAACGCTGGAAATCCCTGAGCGTCTCTGGTTGATGGTAATTCAAGGTCATAAGTGCCAGAAGATGCTAATTGCTCGATTTCTGTAGCATTGGTAGGGTAGATGTTGGTGTACCCTCTCAATCCAAGTGTTTCAGCCTTGCCAATTTCAAACATCGAAACTTTTTGCCAGCTGACATAAGCAGCTAACCAGGCAGCTCTTAAAGTTGAGAGGTTTTCAACTGTTGGATTACTCGTAAAGGTCGACTTGGCTTCTGCCAATACATCTACCTTTGAGTTATAATTTACATAACCAGGAATGATGATATTGTCGGCCCAATTGGTAAGCATTGCAGCCCTATCAAAACTGTCATTATCATTAATTTGTGTCTCATCTTCTGTACACGCCCAGGCTATCAAACTGAGTAATAAGACCGACAATATCTTTTTCATATCCCTTATTCGTATTTAATCTAAATAAAAGTTGTGCAAAAATATAATTAAGATGCTGCCTGAGCAACAGTAAAGTTAAATTTTGCAGCGATTGCTTCAGAAATTTGATCTAATGTCTCTGGTGTCACATCCCACAGACCATTTTCACCATCTCCCATGAGGTCTTCAAGGAACCCATCTACTTCGGTTCTGGTGAAGTACGAGGCATCTGTGCCCGGCATTCTTGTAAATCTCAAGCTATATATAAAGCCATATCCTTCTGATAGATCGTGGAAAGCAGGCCCCATATCATTAGGGTTTAGAGCTGCTTTACCAGCCTGCAGGTAGTACACTGCACGTATGGCGATTATTTCAGAAACTTCTTCTCTGATAATGCTTGCTTGTGCATCTCTTAACTCATATTCTCCTGCCACAATAGCAGCTCTTCCTAATTTGAAGGCGTTAAATATGTTTGCAGCAATACCTGCGAAGTCATCATCACTTTCTACTCTTCCAATATATTTGTTTAGAAAGCTATCATCATCACCGATTGTGGCATTAGGGTCAGCTGGATTAGCTGCAGTACCGTATAAGTAGCCGTAGGCTTCGTCCCACTTGTGTTCCATGGTTGTGTAATTTTTACCATCAGCAACAGTTCCGTTGTCATTAAGCGTTCTGTTGTCTGCCTCGTCAAGTACGGCAGTGCTTAAGTAATTGTTAAGCGCCTGGTCAGCCATAAGCGCGCCAATCAATGACTTGCCTACCAGCTGGTTGTACTCCAGACCCTGTGCATTTACATAACGAACGCTACTACCATCTGCTATTTGTCCGGAAACTCCAGCTTCTGCCTGTCTGTCTTTGTTTACAAACACATCTTCTGCCTGTGCGTTAATCCAGGCCTCAAAGTCAGCCTTAATTAGACTCGCTTCAGAAGTATTAGCTGAAAAGAAATCTTTAGATGCTGCTGTTTTACTTTTAATGCTCTTAGTAGAGGCATTTAAATCAGCGCTGGAGTAAGGATTGGCGTCACCACCATCGGCAGTTTCGTTTCTAAACATCTCAAGGAGTAGTTCTGCTGATGCATTGTCAGTATCATTTACAGAAAGAGCCCCTAATAGCTCATGGCCCATTTCGATACGAGTGGTTTGACCACTAAATGATACCGTGCTATTGCCATCTCTTTCGAAAGTATAAGTTGTAGGTGCTTCAACACTTGGAATGTTGTTTTCATCATCATCTGAACATGCAGTAAATAAAAATGCTGCGAAAAATAGGTATAGGAATGATTTTTTCATGTTTAACTAAGTTGTTGTTTATTTAGACTGATTAAAAATAACAATGCAAATATAATGGCGAGGGGTTAATCAGCAAACCTTATTTAGATTAATTTTAAATAAAATTTAAAAACGCCTTTAGGGAGGGGTAGTTTTGAGTACTACAAAAAAAATCTTTTTTCTGATGTCAATAATCTCAAGTCTAAAATTACTGGCATCCGGTTAAATTTTGAATCGAAGAATAACGTTAGTTTAAACTCATTAATTATGGTTTTTTCTCACCTTTTTGAAAACACTCTTTTTTGAAATATATCACCGCGAAATTATTTATAGTGGCCTCACCCTGAACGAGAGGAGGTTAATCTACGGTCAGAACGCCCTCTCCGGGCCGGAGAGGGAACACGGACTGTTGCTGGCCCTTTAAAGCTGTAGATGGGAGAGGCCAACAATGTACAATTAAATCCAAATTTTAAATTCTAAAATCTAAAATCTCAAATCTCAAATCCAAAATCAATAAGGTTTTCCCTTAGCTCGTTGGTTTTTCAGCGCTTCTACATACCAGTCAAACTCATCGAGGAATTTGTTGGTTGACTTCTCGGTATACTCTTCTGTAGGCTCATTATTGTCATCAAAAGCACTTTGCACCTTTGGGTAGGACTGCATGGTAGGAATACTAGGCATTCCTAGTTCACCTAAAATTGCTCTTACGTGTACGGCAGCTCTTACGCCACCAAACCTTCCAGCGGAGTAGGAGGCAATAGCACTAGGTTTGAAGAAGTACTCTTTCTGAAAATGATCCAGCAGGTTTTTGAGGGCAGGGGGGATGCTGTGATTGTACTCACCGGTAACGATGATAAATCCATCAGCTTCTTTGAGCATGGAGGCAATTTTTTCGAGATAGTCCGGAGCCTTACCTTCATCGTACTCTTTGTACATTTTTTGCAACAAAGGTAATTGATGCTCTTCAGGGTCTATGAAGTGCACCTTATGACCTCTAGCCTCCACTTGTTGTTTCAAATAGTTAGCTGCTAAAATTCCTTTCCTGGCTGGTCTTACCGAGCCATATAAAATTGCTATTGTATGAGACATATTTTAATAGGTTTTGTACTAATGATAAAGTAAAGTTCAGTGATATTTTGTCGCTTTCATTACTTAACCCTGAGTTCGATATAAAGTCTAACAAAAAACTTAACCAAACGTCACTCAGAGCCTTTTTACGTAGGGAAGTGTATAGGAAAAGGCGTGGAGTCTCAAACTTAGGTAGATTCCACGGCCCACAGCCCCACAAACAACCCATTGGAGCCTCTGAATGACGTTTTTTGTTAGATTTTATATCACTTATGTCGAACTTACGTTACTTATTTCTTTTCAACTACGCTACCATCAACAAATTTGGCAAATCTGGGCTTGCTGCGATCGTGTACATTGTCGTGTTTGGGCCATGGCCAGCCTCCAAACTGTGTCGATTGGTACTCTTGCATCGCTTGTTGTATTTCCTCAACCGTGTTCATCACAAACGGACCGTGTTGCACTACTGGTTCATCGATGGGTTTGCCTTGTAGCATTAATAAGTATGCTGTCTCCTCGCCATTTTTCAATACAGTTTCCTGGTCGGCATGAAGCTCTGCCGCATGATAAACTTCCATGTCATGCTTATTGATTTTGAACCCTGCACCTTTGTAAAAGTAGAGTGACCTGTTGGCAGCGCTACTTGCTTTCGGTAAGGTCCATGTAGCACCGGGTTCCATTTTAATGGTCCAAATGGCTACCTCATGATCAGGATCAGCTGCCCAGGAATCAGGTGCTGGCTTAGGAGCCACTGTATCACCAATAGTACCGGCAATCAAATCTATCTCGGTGGTTTTATTGCTTTCATCGGTATGCTTGTAAACGGGTATCATATCACTCCACAGCATGGCGAAATGAGGATCTGCCATTTTACTTTTTCTAGGCAGGTTGAGCCAGATTTGAAAAAGCTCAAATGGGTTCTCAGCATTTTGATTAAGCAGCGGAAACATTTCACTGTGTTGCACGCCTTTTCCGGCTGTCATCCATTGCACGTCTCCATTGCCAAACCTGCCAGCGGCACCCAAAGAATCGGAATGATCTATGAGACCTTTCTTACCTATAGTGACGGTTTCAAACCCTCTGTGAGGGTGGGCAGGAAAGCCCGGTACTGTATCTCCATGGTACATTCTAAAGCCATCTTTGATAGTAAAATCATTGCCAATGTTACGCCCGACAAGGGATACATCGGGCCCCATCTGATCATTACCCTTTGGGTATAAATCTTCATGATGTACACAAAACAAAAATGGATCCTGGGTTTCCCATGGAAAACTCATGGGCTTGATTTGCTTAATGGCTGTAGACATAATGACTTATTTTGTTTATGGATTTAACGTAGGAGAGGGGCGGACTGTTTAAATTAAGTAATGCAATCCTCCCAACGGAAAATCGTCATAGCGAGGAAAAGCACATTTGGCTATGGTGCTTATCACATGGAAGTGACTATTAAATATTATCTGTATTTAAGGGATTCTAAGTTTATTAGTAGTCAAGTTATATTCGTATCCACTTAGGTTTTTTTCATAGAATTTACCGAAACCAATAATAAACCCATTCTTCCAGCCTTTAAACTGTTTAGGTGTGCCAATACCACTGAAATTTAAAAGGTTAATATAGAGTATTTTATCATTGCTTTCAGGTTCAATGTAACCGAAATATTGACGTTTGAATTTTTTGAAATGTTTTTTCGGGTTTTTTATTTGATAATGTCCTTGAACCCTGTTATCAGAGGATAATACTATGTTTACCTGTATTAGTAGCTCTTGTTCTGCTTTTTTTATATCCTCAAGTTCTACTTCAAATCTATTAGTAGTTCCTTCGTAATTGACTGCACATCCTTTTCCAAATATGACGCCATCATATACGTCTACTTCAATTGGTTTACATTTTGAATTATCAAGTAGTTGTCCATGCAATGAGTGAATCCCTATTACACTAATAAAAATGAAGGAATTAATTATTTTCATGATAACGGTAATTGTCACTAACGTTCAGTTTATGGTGTCATAGCTATCCCGCAGGATATGCACAATAGACATTGTTGGCAACTTTTTAATACAAATCATTACAATTAATTAGATCAATAATAAAAGGCTCAAGTTTTTCATTAAGCCATTTAAATTCTTTGATTTCTTTATTGATTGCTAAACGAAACGTTGAATCAATTTTTTCTCCATGGAATGTTTTGTTTCTTACAAAATACATATACCGAAGTATCAAAACTGAAATTAACTCATTGTCTATAATCGTTTTCGCATTGATATGATTATCTAAATGTGCTACAACTTCCTTATAATATCCTTTGTTCTTTAGAAATTGTTCTCTGTTACCAAGAGTTTCTTTGTAAACATTCATTACTCTATGGTCAGAGTACCTTAAAATCGAATCGCGATAATTTTTAGTTTGTTTTTCCGTATCGTAATTGTTTATAATCATTGCTCTCCATCGAAGTGGTAACCTTAGTTCTCTAGCGTCTAATTTAGTAACTGACTTAGTAGAGTAATTCAGGCGAGCGTAATTTTTGTTAATAAATTTTTTTATCTCAACTAGACAATCGAACTCTGTGTTTTTTTGTCCTATTAATCTATATAGCTGATTAAAGCTTTTCCAAAGTTTTTCAAACTTTTCATCTTCATTTTCGCAGCTATTTGCTTTAAGTAAATATGTAAGGGCATTTAATGTTGTTTTTCCTTTTTCAGTTTCAGAAAAAAGAACACTTAAATTATCTTTTTTGAGACTATACGAAAGGGAAAAATTGTTCGCAATGATCTGATTAATCTCAGCTTTTTTAAGTTTCTTTTTATCAAGGATTTTACTACTTCTTTTTCTAGTAATAAAAAGAGATTGAATTTCTACGAATTTTTTTGTGCTTGAGTAATAAAATGCAAGGGTTTTTATGATTTGATTGTACAAACTACTATTATGGTTGTAGAATATATTTGAAAGTTTAACATTTGAACTTCGAGAAGCCGAAATATTAATTTCATTAGAATATATTTCAATTTCGTCTTGGTACGATTTAGAACCTAAGTAAGCTACAGAATCTTTAAATAGAAGTTTCCTTGTGTCTATGTTAAAACTAACAGTAATTGCATAAATATTTTTCTTGTCCATCAAATAGTTTTAGTTCGTTATATTTTCATTGGTTTCGATACTAGATAAGCACAAATCAATTAATGAAAGCATTCGAAAGAATAAATAATAAGTATGTTCTTTTTTATTCAATTCTTTCTTATATGTTTCGTGGTGTCTTATTCTGTAGTCATTGCCGATTTTTGTTAGAATTTTGAACTCAGATTCCATAATTTCAGAATTGAACTCTTTAGAAATAAGCTCAACTAACTTGGAGGATGATTCTTTTTTGTTCCCTTCGAAGTATGTTTTTAAACGTTCGAAAGCATCCCATAATTTTTCCAAAGCAATTTGTTGATCTTCGGGAATAAAAAATCTATCCTTTGCTTCCTGAATTAGTTGGTTTAAAACATTGTCCTTAGTGGTAATTGTGTTATGAAAAAGTAATTCTGTATTAAGATTGAAGTCTAAAAGGAAGGAGAGGTCAATTGAAGAATCAGCTGCTAGACTTTCATCGAAAAACTCCTTAAATTCTGTAATAGCATTTTTATAGTTTTCCGCCTGATCAGTTCCGTTTTCTTTAGCTTCTTTTCTAAAATCTCTTTTATTGAACAATCCTTTTTCAATAACTAATGATATTTCATTGATAGAGAGTTCTAATAGTACATCTCTAACCCAAAATCTTCTTGTTGACCCATCGTGTGAAAAATCAAATCCTAAATCTTTAAAAAACTTAGTAATGAAATATGAACTTCTATAAGGAAAGTTATTGTTAGCTTCTCCACAAATAAATTCAGCAAGTTCAGATTCAAAATCAGGGTTTTGATGTCTTGCTTCTACTAATTTTAATAATTTGAGGTCAGATGGTAAAATACTATTGAACTCAAGCTTAAACAGTAGGTCATTAAAAAATGTCTCTGCTTGTCGAAACCCTCTATCTATTGGTACTATTTCCATTTTTAGAAAGGCAAATCATCATCATCTGCATTGAGCGAAGTAACGGATTCAGTATAAAATTCAATTGTGTTGAACTTTATCTTTTGGTTATCATCAAGAAGTTCACAAATCTCCTTTTTTAATGAGTTGAATTTATCTAAGCAATCTGAATCTAGTTTCGACCTAAATTCTTTTAACTCTGATATTTTCAACTTTAGTTTTTCTATCTTTTCGGTATTGTTCACTAATATCTCGATTTATTGTTGCCAACGCCAAGCTATGATGAGTGGGGATTAGAAAGCACTAACTTTTCCAACTCCTCAAAGCCACGTCTTGATTTTAAATTTATCAATTGTGGCGGACTTTCCCTCCCCACTATATACTTCATAGGTTTTGTTATGCCCTGTTTTTCTCAAATTCGATCAACTCATTAGCAATTCCAGACAATCGTTTCACCCTGTTCTCGGGTTGAGCTGGAGTCCAAAAATAATTACTATTTGGACTGCCGACATGTGGTAATCTTAGATGAATTAGCTCTGTTTTGAATATCTCATATTTTTTAAATGTAGGACTGTTTTTACATTGTTTCGGAAGTAGAGTTGTAAATTCTTGAGCTGTCTTTTTAGCAACTCTTTTCCCCAATTTATCTAAAAACTTGTATTCAATGAAATCAGCAACGTCATTGCCTTGTGAAACTATATATTTGGGACGTATCAGTTCAATTTCTTGTGGCAAAAAAGTTCTAGCAACTTCAGCTCTGATTTTTTTCCACTTCTTAAAGGTCAACATTTCGCTGGCTTTACCTTGAACTGCAAAATGAGACATATCAGTAATATAGAATTTGTTAAGAAATTCCTTTGATCGATATCCCGACTTAGTCCCAAATAACCCGTATAGGTTTTTCCATAGCATTGTGTTAGGGAGGTATTCATCAAGTTCGCAAAACATGCCACTTTGAGTCTCCCTGAGTCCATAAGTAACTTGAAAATCTCTTTTACCAATATGAGGCTCCATTCCTAGAACCATGATTTCTTTTGTATGAGAGCCTTTAAAATCTAATTCACCTACCCATCCAGGAAAATCAAATGCCCATTCATTCTCTTCTAATTGTTCTGAATATTTCGGAATCAGTTCTTTAACCTTCTCTTTATTTTTCAATAAAAGTCCTCTATTATATAACTGATTTGCATGTCCTTTTACTAGTTCCAATTTGTTGGAATCTAAAATGACATTGGTGATATGCTTCCCATATTTTAACTCAATATGATTTCTAAATTTTTCTTGATGATTCATTTTGCGGAAATAAGGCCTAACGCTAAGCTAAAATGAGTATGCGCCCTAGTTTCTAGAAGCACCGAAGTGTTTTGTTGGTATTGTCTTTTCTTTTCTAACTGCTCAGTTCGCATATTCATTCTAGTGTTTGTTAGTTGTTTTTTTTACTATGCTAAAAATTCTCCTGTCTAAAATCATAAAGGTTGTGACGTGTAATCCAATGACTAAAATTGTTACCCAAAACTGCCAAACGTAAACATCTAGAAGATTTAAACCAAACAGAACAAAGACCATGATCAAGCTCGTTATTAGCCTGGGAAGTAGAAAAATGCCATAAACAAACTTGTTTGAGCCATACTTATTTACGTAAAGCAAAGTGTGAGATAAAAAATCAGATATTTCTTCTTCCGTAGATATTAACTTTGATGTCATAAATAGATACCCAGAAATAACGAATAACAATAAGATTTGGGTCACTGGAACAACAGTTTTAAGAAGTGAAACATCAATATCTGTCCCTAGTAACGGAAGCTTGATTGATTTTATCTCTCTTTTGGTCAAATAAGAATCCAAAGCATCAATTGACGCTTGAATTGTTTTTACCTCATTACCTGTTATTTTTTCAATTGCACCCAAATCGGACTTGATGTTTTCAACTAAAAAATATACCATTTGAAGCTCTTCTCCACTGTCTTCATTTTTTTCGTTCTTCCAAAAGACGGTGAACCAATCGGATAACATTTCGAGCTCAAGCTGATTGTTTATCAGATCTTTGTGATCTTCATGCGCTAGTCTCTCAGCCCAATTCACACCTTCCCAGCTTTCGTTAGATGTACCAATAGCAACCGCATTTTTAATATGATCGAAAATCATTGTCTGATCCATAATTATTCGACCTTTCAGTTTCTCAGCTTCAGTTAGGTTCTTGTTAAAAGTTGAGATTTGTAGAGTGGTAATAATGGCAAAAGTACAGAACAGAATCAGCGACAAATTCGTCTGCTGAATGAACTTCCCAAAGTTCTCGAATTTATACTTCATGATTCCTTTTGGATTGCTTAATTACATCTAATATCCGTGTATACACCACGGTTTGATCTTTAGCATATACGCAAAAGCTAATTTATCTAAAATTAACCGATTTTACTTGGTTTAATTTAAAATAATCTCCTTTTAATGTCATTAAAAGATGTGTAGGTAATCAGCTATCAATACTTTGCCGGTTTAGTGCCTGGCTGGGTGCTTTGGATAAATGCTCTCAAATGATCATTGGCTGATTTGAGGTCTTCGCTTCGCAGATACATCATGTGTCCACTTCTATAACCTTCAAAGCGCATGCGGTCTTTCATTTTGCCACTTGGGTCTATTTGCCACATGGTGTACTTGGCTTGAAAATAATTCGTGGCACCATCATAATACCCTGATTGTACCAGCACATTGAGGTATGGGTTCTGAGCCATAGCCAGTCGTAACTCTTCGCGTGTGTTGTTGTCGTCATTATCCCATGGTCTTACCGGCCCAAACATGTTATATTTCAAATCCAATTTCAGATTGAGATGCTCTCGCATGTAATAGTTGATGGCAGGTGTAAATGAATGCAGCCAGGAATCCAATTCTGCACTGTAGTCAGGGCTGGTTCCGACTTCCTTACCATCAATACCAATGTATCTGGAGTCTAATCTGCCAATCGTCTGACCGGTTTTGTCTCTCAACAGCTCTTTCCAAAAGAAACTGGCAGGTACATTCAGGTTATTTCTTAAAATAGACTCCTTAGAAAGCCCTGAATAGTAGGCCATTTTTTCAGCTACTTCATTGCGTTCCTCGTCAGAAATGAAACCCCCTTTAGCAATAGCAGGCATTACTTTATCTACCGTATATTTTTCTACTTCAGGTAATATGTCGAGCAGGTCTTTTTGTTGAAGCTCAGCTGGCAACATGTTGTGATGCCATGCGGCTGCAGCGAAATAAGGCAACTCAAGGCCGTTGGCTACCGGTCTGTCAGAGCTGTATATTTTGTAGTCAGCCGGTGATACCATGATTACGCCATTGAGGTACATCCACTGGCGGTTTTGCAGTGCATAAGCGAGACCGGCCACACGCGTGCCGCCATAGCTTTCGCCAATGATGTACTTGGGAGATGTCCATCTGTTGTTTCTGGATACAAATGTATTGAGCCACTCAGCGAGATACGCGATATCGGCATTGATACCGAAAAAATGATCTCGGTTTACCTCTTCGCCACTGAAAGGAATCGTCCTTGAGTAACCCGTGTTAGCCGGATTTACATACAAGATGTCGGCCACGTCTAATACAGAGTGTGGGTTGTCTTTTACTCCATAGGGCTGTATGGGATATCCCTCATCATCAATCCTTAAAACTTTAGGGCCGGTATAAGCCACATGCATCCACACAGACGCAGATCCGGGGCCGCCATTAAATGAAATAAGCAGCGGTCGCTTGCCCATGTCGGTTTCACCTGATTTCTTATAATACGTGTAATGCAGAGAGGCGATGACCTTACCCATTTTATCCCACACCGGCTGGAAGCCTGTGGTGGCTGTGTAGTTTATTCTGGCGCCATTAATCGTAGCGCTGTGGTTGGTGACAATCGTTGTGTCAACCGGAACTTTTAATGCTTGTGCAGAAGCAGTAGAAGCGAGGCCAATGAAGGCAATAAGCAAGATGTTTTTCATGGTTCTGAAATGGTTAATTCAAAGCCATTATACATCTTAAAATCGTGTTACCACAATGCTTTTATTTGAGTGGTGAAAATTTAAATCAAATAATTAGGGCGTCCTTGATAATTGTTTTCACTTTAAAACATCCATTTAAATTAAATGGGAATGGTTTTTAGTTACAATTTCAAAATTAAATACCTTAAAAAGGTAACAAGTTGGTATAAAACGGGGCTTTTAAGGTTCGGCCTTGATGAAATGGCGTTAAGAAATTTAAGAAAAAGCACGATGAAAATTCAAATGTCTGATCCCGATGAAATCGGGAGAGTTTTTTGAATTTTAGTGGTTTTGAGTAAATTTTAGCTGATTTCATCAGAGCCTTGACTTTTTTTGTTTCGTTTTTTGTGTTAAGACAAAAAATGAAAAATAAAGTAATAGCAACTCAAATAACTTATTCCCTGCTCTTCGCGGATGTATTTAATTGCTCGTTCTAATTGGCCAAAAGCTTTTTTCGTCCAAATTACCTTAACCATTCTCTTGATATGGTTTGAACTTCTTTTTGAGTTAAAGTATCACCTTTTTTTTCCTGCTTTTCAGATTCATCAATATCTGATAACAGTGCGAGCTGTTCATACACATCTTCAAGCGTTGATTCTGGTGTCAGCTTTTCTGCAATGTGTATTAAGTATTTTTTGAGCTTTGCTTCTTTCATAACGGTCTCAAGATAACAAAATCAATTTCAAAATAAATCCTGGCGTACAAATATCTTAAATACTTACTCTTCAAGGATATTTTTAACCCTACCAACTGTGCCATCATCCAACATCACCTTAATGCCATGCGTGTGTTTTGGAGACTTCGTCAGTATTTTCTTTACCACACCTTCAGTGAGCTCACCTGACCTTTGATGATGTTTCTGTACAACTTCCACAAGCTGCCCTATTTGTATATCTGCTCTGTTTTGACCGTTCATATGTTGAGAGTAGTTGTATTATTTGAGCATCATTAACTTGGTATTGCTTCAAGAAAAGATTTTTTGGAGATTATGATATTCTTGACATTAACCCTTTTATTCCCTAAAGGGGTGTTCCTGGCATCACCCTTTAGGGAGGGGTAGTTTTGAGTACTAAAGAAAAATCTTTTCTTGAATGTATTAAAATGCATCTTCAGGTTTTAGAAAAAACTTAGTCGGTATCATTAACTTGGTGATCTCAAATGTTTAAATGATGAAACAAAAATACTTAATCTTAGTCGGAATTGGCCTTTTATACACGGCTTGTAACCAACAAAAAGAAATAACTGCACAACAAGTACCGGTAGAGCAGGTGGTTGAAAATGTAGATGGAGCGCTGGCTTATGAGACTACTGCCTATGTAGAGCAATTCTGGCGAGTGGTTGGTAATGCAGGTTTTGATTCCAGTATATATTTTGTGGTGAATAAACTCGAAGCAGCAGGCTATGTCGTAGCATCTAACGCCAAACCGTCTGATAGATTAACATACAGATTAGAAAAAAGGAAGTTAGAAAAACCTACCTGGGAGCCGGTTGATGCAACGGTAGCCATTGAGGGAGATTCAATGCCTCTCTTAAGCTTTGACAGCAATAGAAATATGATCGCAATGTATTCTCACAGTGCCGATGTTACAGCTGAAGTGGTAAAAGTAGATGATGTTAAGAATTTACCGGGCTTGGATGTGAAGGGTAAGATTGTTTATGCTGAAACCCACCCATACTACCTGTACCAAAGTGCAGTTGTTGATGGTGGTGCTGTCGGTATCATGACTTATAATATGCCATCATATTTACAACCTGAAAAGCATACAACCTCTATTCAGTTTAGAAGTATTCCTATGAGTGAAGCACAGCAATCATGGGGTATTGTGCTTTCTTTCGCTGCGAAGCAAAAGCTAGATGAGCAATTGAAAGCCGGGAAAGTAATGGTTGACGTATCTATTGAAACGAAAACATTCGAATCTGAAGAGTTGACGGTTGTTGCCGATGTGAAAGGATCTCAGTTGCCCGAAGAGCGACTTGTATTTAGTGCACACGTACAGGAGCCGGGCGCCAATGACAATGCCTCAGGAGTTGGTGTTGCTTTAGAAATGGCCGCTGTGACAGCCGATTTAGTAAAGAATAACAAATTAGATGTAGCGCGTTCGCTTACGTTTTTATGGGGAGATGAAATTGTTTCTACCAGACGTTATGTGGAGGAAGATGCTGACAGAGCAGATGACATCAAATGGGGTATCAGTCTTGATATGGTAGGGGAGAATACAGCCATTACCGGAGGCTCATTTTTGATTGAAAAAATGCCAGATCCTAGTGCCATTTGGACGCGAGGTAAAGATGAGCATACAGAATGGGGAGCTGCAGAGATGACACTTGATGATATGCAACCGCACTATCTCAATGATTTTGTGACTAACAGATTTTTAGAACAGGGAAAACGAGCTGATTGGAAAGTAAAAACGAATCCGTTTGAAGGCGGTAGTGATCATGTACCATTTCTAAGAGCAGATATACCGGGCGTATTGTTCTGGCATTTTACAGACCAGTTTTATCATACCGACAATGATAGAATCGACAAGGTTTCTAAAACAACTTTAGAAAATGTAGGCACGGCCGCTTTGATTGCTGCTTACACCTTAGTCAATGCTGACGAGTCGACTGCTAAAAACATTATTGAAGAAGTAAGAACAGCTGGTTTACAGCGTTTAGATGATGAGTTAGAGGAAAGTAAAAAAGCGATTGCCAACGGTGCGTCTGTTGAATCTCAAATTGAAATAATAAAAGCCTGGGAAGATTGGTATTTGAAGGCACTGGAAAGCACCAAAGATATGGTAAATGATGAAAGCACCATTCAGGATGCCATCAATTCAGCAAAATCTGAAATCGAAGTAAAAACAGCGTCACACGTAAAAGCATTAAACGAGTAATGGAAAAAGGATTTTTAGGAACACTTTGCGTTATCTTATTTTTGACGACAGCACAAGCTCAGTTATTTCCTCATAATGAGCGCTTTACGCGACAAGATACACTTAGAGGAAGCATAACGCCCGAAAGAGCCTGGTGGGATCTGCAGCATTATCGATTAGATATAAAAGTAGATATAGCTAATAAATCATTAAGTGGCACCAACACGGTGACATACAAGGTGTTGAGCGAGGCTCAACTTATGCAAATAGACCTTCAGCCTCCGATGAAGCTTACCATGGCAGTACAAAATGACAAAGAACTGGATATCAATCATGATGGCAATGCGCATTTCCTCACACTTGCGGCTGACCATAAGATTGGAGAATCATACGAAGTGACTTTGTATTTTGAAGGAAAACCTGTTGAGGCCAAAAGAGCACCCTGGGATGGAGGTATCACCTGGACAACAGATAGCAACGGACTACCGTTTGTAGCCTCAGCCAACCAGGGAATAGGGTCAAGTGTGTGGTGGCCCAATAAAGATCACCCATACGATGAGCCTGACAATGGCATTAATATGAGTGTTGAAGTCCCGGAAAATCTCATGGATGTTTCTAATGGCCGATTGATAAACACGGAGCATAATAAGAAGGCAAAAACCAAAACCTATCACTGGGAGGTGAAAAACCCTATCAACAACTACGGTGTCAACATCAATATTGGCGACTATGTACACTTTGGAGAGACTTATGAGGGTGAGAATGGCACATTGGATATGGATTATTATGTGCTGAGAGAAAACCTTGAAAAAGCCAAAGAGCAGTTTAAAGATGCAAAGCGCACGATAGAGGCGTTTGAATACTGGTTTGGGCCTTATCCTTTTTATGAAGACAGTTACAAGCTTGTAGAGGTACCTTACTTAGGCATGGAGCACCAGAGTTCCGTTACGTACGGCAATGACTATGAAAATGGCTACCGTGGTCGTGACTTGAGTAGCTCTGGTTGGGGATTAAAATTTGATTTTATTATCATCCATGAGACTGGTCATGAGTGGTTTGCCAACAGCATTACCAATAAAGATGTTGCCGATATGTGGATTCATGAAGGATTCACGGCCTATTCAGAAAACCTCTTTCTGGAGTATCATTTTGGTAAAGAGGCAGGTCATGAATATGTGATTGGAACACGACTGGCTATTGCCAATGACAGGCCCATTATAGGTAAATATCATGTGAACTTCGAAGGCTCAAGTGATATGTATTATAAGGGCGCAAACATGTTGCATACTATTAGACATGTTATAAATGATGATGCTAAGTGGCGAGAGATATTAAGAGGCCTCAATGCGGAATTCTTCCATAAAAATGTGACTACACATCAAGTAGAAGAATATATCAGTGCTAAATCAGGTATTAACCTTTCGACAGTTTTTGATCAATACCTGAGAGCTTCGAGTATACCCGTGCTCACATATGCCATTAAGGACGGAAATCTGATTTATCGATGGAACAGCGTTGTGCCCGGCTTTAATATGCCAGTCAAGGTATTTATTAATGGTGAAGCAACCAGGTTGGAGCCTACTTTAAGGTGGCAAAGTATGGAAATTCCTGAACATGCAGACATTGAGGTTGATCGTAATTTTTACGTGGCTTCGATGAATGTATTGGGCGAATAGTCCAGATATGCCATAACGCCATACAACAGTTTTTTGCCTTTCATATAATGAAAATGGCCGCTTGTTTCAAAGTGTCTGATAGTCAGTAACTTTAGTCTAATTCTTTTCGTTTGCTCGATTTAGTACTTCAAATCTAATAGCAAGACATTATATGTAAATGAGCGCTTTCTCCTGCTCAACTAAAAAGTCTGCATAAGATCAAGTTTACGATTGAATATGAAATCGATGTGGAAATTTTGCATGGGAATCATAGTGATACTCAGTGCAGTGGGATGTGAAGACGTGGAAGACACGCCAACCCCTTCAAAAGAAAAGATTAAAGTTGACTTTGCTGATTTAACTTCCTTCAACGAGTCAGATGCGAAAGTGATGGTAACCGTACTATTAAGCAAAACAAGTAGTAAGGTGGGGACAATTGAAATAAAGCTCAATGCTGATATTGATTATGAATTTACAACGGACCCTTTGGCAGATGATGCCGGTCTGATTCAATTAGATATACAAGCAAATACCGATAGCGTTGCCTTCATTATCTACCCAACAGATAATGCTGAAATCGATACGGATAGGTTTATCAATTTTTCATTAAGTGATGTAAGTGAGGGCTTTGAAATTGGTTCTAAAAATAGCCTTCAACTTGAAGTGTTAGATGACGAAAGTGATCAAACACCAATAGAGTTTTTGAATAAGCCTAAATCATTTGAAAGTATATCCTCAAGCGACAGGTACAAAGAAACATATACTTATGATCAATTAGGTAAAATCCACAAGGTGCTGTGGGAAAGTGAAACGCCAGGCTACAAATCAGGAGTGAAAACTTATTATTATGCCTCTAATGGCTTACTGGAAAGAATTAATAAGGGCACAGGTTTCGATCAATATTATTACCAGGAAAACAACAAGATTGTGCGTGCTGAAGTTGTAGAATTTGGTGTGGTTAAATCATACACGTTGTACGATTATGATTCCGAAGGTAATCTCGGTGGTAAAGCTGATTATTACAGGCAATCAGATGGTACTTATAGCTTAACTATGATAAACGTTTATCTATCCGACAACGATCATAACTTATACAAGCAGTTGATGTATGTGCCTAATGGGGATGATCTTACATTAATCTCATCCAGAACTTACGAACATTATATACCTAACAGCGAAAATATGTTTCCTGTTGAAATAATCCCTTCAGTTTCAATGCAAAGTAACTTGCCAGGATCTTACAGGCAGGAAGAAAACGACATTGATATGCGATTTACATTTTCTTATGAAGTAGATAATAACGGACGGGTGATTAGTCGTACGACAGTATCAAACTTTGGAAATCAGGTAACTAGTTATACTTATTATTGACGGCAAATTGAGGTGGATTTTTTAAAGGTCAGGCTTATACCCTGACCTTTTTTACTTCTGATAGAATTGTGTTTATAGCCTTGTCCACATGCTGTTTCTCAAGGTAGGTCTGGCCAAAAACAATTCTAATGGTATAATCACCATTGATTTTTGTATGGGATAAGAACAAAGTGCCGCTCTTGTTTATGGACTGCACCAACTTGTCATTCAGAGCATTAAGCTCAGCTTGATCGTCAACTCCTTGGGGATGAAATCTGAAGCCCGTAAAATTTAAAAAAGGCTTAACTAAAATCTCAAAATCGCTATGCTTCGAAAGTTCTGTAGCAAAGTAGGTGTTCAATGCAATGTGCTTTCGCATCTTTTCTTGCAATCCCTTGATGCCATAGCTCCTTATGACAAACCATAGTTTTAATGCCCTAAACCTTCTGCCTAAAGGGATACCCCAGTCTCGATAATCATTTACTTGACCTCGCGTATTTGTTTTGAGATACTCAGGAAGGACTTCAAAGGTTTTTATAAGTACTTCAGCGTCTTTTACATAATACACTGAGCAGTCAAAATTGGTGAACATCCATTTGTGTGGATTGAAAACAAAACTGTCTGCCATTTCTATGCCTTCGATCATATACTGGTACTCAGGCAATAAAAGTGCTGAACCGGCATAGGCCGCGTCTACATGCAGCCATACATTGTATTTTTTGCAAATAGCAGCTATTTCTTTCAATGGATCTACCGCCACTGTGCCTGTTGTACCGATTGCCGCTACCACACAACATGGTGTGAAACCAGCTTCTATGTCTTCCTTAATTTTAGCCTCTAACAACTCTGGTTTCATGCTTAGGCTATCATCAACAGGTATTTTTTGCAGGTTTTTTATTCCGATACCGCTGATGCCAACTCCTTTGTCAATCGAAGAGTGCGTTTCAGTGGAACAGTATACTCGTAAATTTGGAGGTACGCCTTCTTGGGTGGCTTTAAAATCGCTATATACTTCTCTGGCCGTGAGCAATGCGACCAAAGTGGCAGAAGATGCTGAATCTTGAATTACTCCTTCGAAGTGAGTTGGAATACCCATGGCATCTCTTAGCCATTCCATTACACGTTGTTCTAACTCGGCAGCTGCCGGAGAAGTATCCCAAATCATGCACTGCGCACCAATCGCTGCAGTAATAAATTCAGCATATAAGGATTCTATAGAAGAGTTGCCAGGAAAGTAGGCGTGGAAGTTTGGATGTTGCCAGTGCGTGATGCCAGGAACAATGATTTTATCCAGATCGGCTATAATGTCATTGATCTCTTCACTGTTCTGTGGTGCACTTGTGGGAATTTGATTGTAGATATCATTGGGTTTCACCTGAGACTTTACAGGAAGCGTTTCCAGTTTTTTAAAGTAGGAATCTATCCAATCAATTACTTCATCTGCATTTTTTTTGAAATCCGAGCGCTCTAACATCTCATTTCTTTTTAGAACTGAATTTTAAACATCTTGAGCGTATCGCCACGCAATACTTCTACAGTAGTGGTATCACCTTCATCAAAGGCGGATAATGCACGCATATAGCTCATCATATCTGTTACAGTGCTGTCTCCCATAGTCACTACAATATCGCCTTTCTCTAGTCCAGCTTTATACGCTGTTTTGCCCTCTGAAACACCATCTATACGCATGCCTGTCCCGTCATACAAGTAATCAGGCATAACATCCAGAGTTACTTTGAAACGTGGTGTGTCCTCGCTCTCATCCTTGGTTTTAGTGAAATGAATATTAGTGTTATCTATTCGTCTGGTAATATTTTCCAAATACTTAGTCAATGTAGCCATGCCTTCATAATTCAATTTTTCTAAATCATCGCCTGGCTTGTGGTAGTCTTCATGCTGGCCTGTAAATAAATGCAGCACAGGTATATCCTGCAGGTAGAACGAAGTATGGTCTGAAGGACCTACGCCAGATGGTTTCATCACTACTTTTAGCTCAAAGGTGTTGCTATTATTGATAATGTCAGGCCAACTTGGTGATGTGCCTGTACCATGTACCACCAAATCCTTATTTTCATTTAGTCGACCTACCATGTCCAGATTGATCATAGCCTTCACTTTACTCAAATCAATTGTAGGGTTTTTAGAGAAATGGTTTGACCCCCAAAGACCTCTTTCTTCCCCAGAGAAAGTAATAAATAGTACATCATGTTGTAGTTCTTTTTGAGATAGCAATGAAGCTAATTCTATTACAATGGCTACGCCACTGGCATTATCGTCAGCTCCATTGTGAATGGCACTGTCACCCGTATGCAACGTACCAAATTGCCCCAACCCTAAATGGTCATGATGTGCACCTATGATAATGAGGCTGTCTCCTGGATTGTCTAGCAATCCGACTACGTTGGTCACTTTTACACCCTCACTACCGTTAACAATTTTAGCTTGCTCATGCGGGTTGGCAGATTCCTTAACTCTAAAACTTTGAAGGTAACCTTCAGTACCTGCTGGTTGAAGTCCATATTTTTGAAATTGACTACTCACATAGGCCACTACGGAATCTTCAGCAGCAGTGCCTGTGCCGCGACCCTCAAGTTTATCGCTTGCTAAAAAGGCAACATGAGTTTTAAGTTGCTCGTCAAGGTTTATTTGCTCTGTGGTTGAGTTACAACCAACAGATAAGGTCAATAATACGATTAATGATTTTAGGTAAATGTTATTTGAAAGAACCGATTTCATAGTATTTTAGCTTCTCATTTTTTAAGAAACTAAACTTAGTAATAGCTTATGAAATTTCAGTATATACTTGTGCTTTTTATGCTAGCGGCCTTGAGTTGTACTTCTAATACCGAAAAAAGCAATTCAACGGAATCTACTTTAACAGATAGCACTTTACATGACTATGATACCTTAAAATATGATGATGAAAAGCATTTAAAAAACGTACGCATGCTTACCAGAGGTGGTGACAATGCCGAGGCTTACTGGAGTTTTAATAATGACATGCTTGTATTTCAGTCAAATTATAATGATTGGGATGTGTCTTGCGACCAGATTTTTTATTTCAACCCATTTGAAGAAACAGCTATTGATAATATGCCACCAATGATAAGCACTGGAGAGGGTAGAACTACCTGTGCCTATTTTATGCCAGGAGATTCTACGGTTGTTTATGCTTCAACGCATTTGTCAGCAGCAGCTTGTCCACCAACACCTGAGCGCAGTGATAAATACGTTTGGCCGATTTATGACAGCTATGATATTTTCGTGACTGATTTAGAAGGGAATATTGTAAAGCAGCTTACCGATGAAGCGGGTTATGATGCTGAGGCAACGGTTTCTCCAAAAGGCGATAAAATTGTATTTACCTCTATGCGCTCTGGAGATCTTGAGCTATATACGATGAATATTGACGGTTCAAATGTGAAGCAAATTACCAATGAATTGGGATATGATGGAGGTGCTTTTTTCTCACCTGATGGCAGCCAGCTTATTTTTAGATCATCGAGGCCGAAGTCTAAAGAAGAGGTTGCGGAGTACAAAGAACTTTTGGCTGAGGGGCTGGTACAACCGACCGAAATGGAATTGTTTATTTGTAATGCTGATGGGTCAGCGTTGCGTCAACTGACAGATTTAGGTAAAGCCAACTGGTGCCCATTCTTTCACCCTTCTGGTGAAAAAGTAATATTTGCTTCGAACCATGAAACGGAGCGAGGTTTTCCATTTAACCTGTACATGATCAATACCGATGGAACCGGACTGGAACAGGTAACGCATGACAGTACCTTTGACGCGTTTCCTATGTTTTCACCCAATGGTAAGTACCTGGTATTTGGCTCGAACAGACATAATGGCGGTACAAGAGATACCAATTTGTTTATGGCTGAATGGGTGGATTGAGTTTTGTATGCTGTACATAAATAGAGCAGTGTCTCAAAAGTGTGCCGTCATTACGATCCGCCATACGTTGAGAAGCAATCTCCTTATTAGAAATTAAAAGATTCACCCGATGACTTGAAGTCACCGGGTGAATATCATAGTTTAATCAAACTTTACGCCTTCCAATGGAGGAGGCCCGTCTGGTAAAATGCCTTTATAGGTATATTCCCCTTTTCTTTCTTTGAATTCTTCTTTGATACCGGCTCTCAATTTTTCATTCTGAAAGAAATCAATTATGGTCATAGACAATGCTTTAGTCGCATAGATCATTCCTTTATGGCCAATTGACATGCCGCCACATGCTACTACCGCCCAGCTGTGCCATGGAGTATCTTTAGGTGCAACAGTAGCACTCAGTCGCACAGTTGGCACAACCCAACTTACATCACCCACATCTGTAGAGCCGCCCATTGGGTGCTCCAATGTTTCTTCCATTGGGTTAATCTTTGTATCCATACCGATTTGTGGTTTCCCCGTTTCTTTTTGGATGTTTTTCCCAAAGGCTACTTCTTCTTCTGTATATGCAATTTCCCCAAGATACTCGAGGTTGGCTTGCAATGCTGCTCCACCAGTTCGGTTTGGAAGTACTTCATGTACACCTGAAATCAATTTGATTTTATAATCTACATCAGCCATGATGGCCGCACCTTCGGCAATCCTTTCAACGTGTTTCCATACGGCCTCCATGCCTTCTCTTTTGGTATCTCTTACGCGTGTCCAGATTCTCGAGTAGTCTGGCACGACATTCACTACCTGCCCGCCATCTTGTATATGGTAATGGATTCTAACCGTTGGTTTAATATGTTCACGGTAATAATTTATACCTGTTGTGTATAGCTCTAAAGCATCTGAGGCACTGCGCCCATTCCAGGGGTCACCTGAAGCGTGAGCGGCTTGTCCGTAAAACTCTACCATAAAGTCAACTAAGGCCAATGAACTTTGCACGTTAGCTTTGGTTTCAGAGCTTGGGTGCCAGTCCATCATTACATCAACATCATCAAATAACCCTGCTCTTACCATCCATAATTTACCGAAGAACTTCTCTTCTGCAGGTGTACCATAATACCTGATTGTGCCTTTGAGTTTGCCATCAGCAATTAATTCTTTGATGATGGTAGCTGCACCCAATGAAGCTGTTCCAAATAAATTATGACCGCAACCGTGGCCTGCACCACCTTTATTAAGCGGGTCTTTTTGTGGGACTGTCTTTTGAGAAAGTCCGGGTAGGGCATCAAATTCGCCCATAATGCCGATGATTGGCTGGCCAGAACCATATTCTGCAACGAAAGCAGTGGGGATTTCTGCTACACCTTTTGTTACTTTAAATCCATTGGCTTCTGCATAGGCTATCAGCGCTTCGGCTGATTGTTTTTCCTGAAAGGCAATTTCTTCATACGACCATATCTTATCACTAAGCGTGGTAAGTTCATCATACTTATTCTCAGCAGCTTTCATCGCATACTGTTTTTCTGAATTGACTTTACCTTTCTTTTGTGCGGATGCAGTAAAAAAGACAGTTACAGCCAAAATTGATGTAAGGGTTCTTAACATTAGGAAATAGGTTTGATTCAGCCTGAATATAGCAGGAGGGAACGGTGGTTCAAAACCGTTGGTGTAATTAGTGAACTATAGCCTTAATCTAAAACCGTAAACAGGCAATTGCTGTTGCATAAAATCAAGATCCTCAGATCTTTGAAATCCCATTTTTTCATACATTCCCCAGGCGACCTTCATAGCTGCGGTTGAGTGAATTACAACTTGAGGCAATTTATCAACTTGAGCCTGATCTATACACTTTTGTGTGAGCAGTTTGCCAATTCCCAGTCCTCTTTGGTTAGGTTCTACAGCCAGTAGTCGAAATCCTGCAGCATCCTTTTCTTTAGTGGCAATACCCCCAGAACCATATTGCGACATGTCCGCAAAGTAGACTACAGCTCCTAATAGCTCAGAATGATCAAAAGCTGCGAAAAGTCTTACGCCAGGTTTATATGTAAGGTCACCAATGTTTTGTAGCATTTGATAATAAGCAGGTTGCTCTTCTGGTTTTGGAAAACCATCTAGTTGACTGTACACTTTTACCAAAAGCGAGCCTATAATATCATATTCCTGTGGTGTAGCTTCTCGAACTATAATTGACATAAAGCGAATATAAAAAAACCATTTTGAATAATCCTTGGCAGATGTCTAATGAAATAATAAATTGAATTAATGAAATCTACTGTAAAAATAACCGGTGCCTATCACTCTGAATTTGGGAGGTTAGCAAATGAAACGCTCTATTCACTGTATGAAAAAGCCGCCAAAGGAGCCATCAAAGATGCCGGGTTAGAACCACAAGCTATTGATGGAGTTTTTGTAGGTAATTTTAGTGGAGGTACGCTCAATAATCAGGAAAATATAGCTCCGTATGGTGTAAATGCCATTGCTGATTTAAGGTTTAAACCACATTACCGTTTGGAAACGGCTTGTACTTCAGGGTCGTCTGCTGTGCAAATGGCTGCTATGGCTATCATGTCGGGGCAGATGGACTGCGTGCTGGTGGTTGGTATGGAAAAGATGACTGAGGTAAGTACAGCTGACGTGACAAAAACGCTAGCACTAGCCACGTATTGGCCGGAGGAGGGAGATAAGGGCGTAAATGCACCGTGCATGTTTGCAGATTTAGCCAAAGGCTGGATGAGCAAGTATAAATATAGCGAAGCTCAGTTACGAGAGTGGCTGGCCCAAATTTCAGCAAAGGCCTATGAAAACGGAGCACATAACCCATTGGCACAAATTCAAAAACCACGAAGTGCTGAAGAGATACTCGCTTTGCCAGATGAAAAGAATCCAATCATCCATGCTCCATTGAGACTCCACGATTGTTCATTAATATCTGACGGTGCAGCGGCAATTATACTAGAGCGTGGTGATTTAAAGGCCAATGGTGCAGTGGCGCTAAGGAGTTTTTATAATGCCAGCGATTACCTGGATTGTTTCGGTAAACACAAGTCTGACCACTACCTGGAAGGTGCTGCCTTTGCCATTAAAAAGGTTTTGCAAGATGTTAATATAAACATCAATGATATTGACCTTGCAGAAGTGCATGATTGCTTCACTATTACGGAATTATTGATTTACAGTGCACTTGGACTAGCAGAGCCAGGTAAAGAGTTTGAAGCCATCCCTGATGTAACGGCTGGAGGCAAGCTGCCTATCAATTTGTCAGGAGGTCTCAAAGCAAAAGGTCATCCCATTGGTGCCACTGGTGTTGCGATGCATGCATTTATCTATAAACAATTGATGCGAAAATCTGAAGCTAATCAGCTGGCTGATCCAGAAATAGGCATAACTGTAAATATCGGTGGAGCCGGAACTTCAAATTGTGTTTCGATACTAGAGCGTGTCTAGTTTAAATTTATGATCATTCATCGAGTGACTCAGAGTCACCCGGTGAATTTCTCAATGGCTAATTGATGTCGTCAGGTACTGTCTTAAATAACAAACTAATTTGAAGAAATTTTAAGATTTAACTAAATTGATATCTCCGAAAGAGGGTCATACGGTTGCTTTAAACTGATATGATTCATCTTGTGCAGGA
>Ga0189278_10211_pt1 | contig 38616 bp, 41 predicted proteins | sample N26A9minimetaG_FD_130326 | JGI IMG/M metagenome (GOLD analysis project Ga0189278, IMG submission 130326) | Marine microbial communities from the Costa Rica Dome - N26 A9 mini metaG | ecosystem: Environmental > Aquatic > Marine > Oceanic > Photic zone | place: Costa Rica: the Eastern Pacific...
AGGTAGGCAAAACGTTGAGCGTCGTCCTGCAACATGACCTGTGGAAATATTGTAATTAAGGGTACAATTTTGCCCCTAATCACTCTGAACCCGCAGATTCTGATCAATTAGGGTACAGTGACATGAGGCTCCGCAACCTGTCGCCGGCGACACAGCGATCATATCTCAATGCTGTGATCAAATTTGCCCGGCACTTCAACCGATCACCGGATCAACTGGGTCTGGAGGATGTCCGGGCCTTTCAGGTCTATCTGGTATCACAGGGCATTTCCTGGCCAGCGCTCAATCAGACAATCTGCGCCTTGCGCTTTTTCTATGGTGTCACCCTGAACCGTGCAGAGATCCCCGAGCGGATTGCCTATGCACGCACGCCGCGCAAGCTGCCGACCATTCTAAGGAGCGTCTGATTTACCGCGTTGGCTGCGCCGATTTTGGAGCAATCGGGTTTTGATTTTGCGGGTGAGGCCCGATTTAGCGGTCGGAGTGCCAGAATAGGCAGCCCTGAGGCGCCCAACCCCTGATTTCAGGCAGAGTCCGCCTCATGCCGTCAGCTTTCGTCGCACGAGGAACAGGTTGCCAAGGGCGAACAGCGTGAACAGCTGAGCCCGGTTCTTCGCCAGCCCCCGATAACGGGTCTTGATGTAGCCGAACTGGCGCTTGAGCACGCGGAAGGGATGCTCGACCCGTGCGCGCACCTTGGCGATGATCCGGTTGATGTCGTCGTCGACGGGATGAAGCGTGCCGCCTTTCGGCGCCTTGCGCATGACGCCCCAGAACTTTTCGGGGCCAGAGAACGCGGCCTCGCGCGCGGCGCTGACATAGCCCTTGTCCTCCCAGATCGACGTTTCATCACCGTGCAGCAGTTCGTCCCAGACCTGGCTGTCGTGTGTCTTGGCCGTGGTGGTGTCCCGGCTATGCACGATCCCGCTCTGAGCATCGACGCCGACATGCGCCTTCATGCCGAAGAACCAGTCGTTGCCCTTCTTTGTCGACGACATCTCGGGGTCGCGCGCCTTCGCCTCGTTCTTGGTCGAAGACGGCGCGTCGATGATCGTGGCGTCCACCAACGTGCCCGAGCACAGCGTGATGCCCTGGTCGGCGAGATGGCCATTCACCTCGGAAAACAGCTTCTCGGTCAGCTGGTGCTTCTCCAGCAGATGGCGGAAGTTGAGGATCGTGGTCTCGTCCGGGATCCGGTCGTCACCCAGTTTGATGCCCGCGAACCGGCGCATGGCGTCGCTGTCGTACAGCATCTCCTCGGCCATGGGATCTTTGAGCGCATACCATTGCTGGAGGAAATACACCCGAAGCATCGTCTCCAGCGGCATCGGCGGGCGCCCGCCTTTCGGCCCCACCCTCGGGTAATGCGGCACGATCAGCGCCAGCAGCCGGGTCCATGGCACCACCACCTCCATCTCGGCGAGGAACTTCTCCCGCCGCGTCTGCTTCGTCTTCGTCGCGTGGCGGAGGCCGGGAAAGGCGGGCTGCTTGGGCATCACGGGGCATCCTTCTTCGTCCCGCCCAGCCTATCCCAACCCGCTCAGAGTACGAGGTTTTCAGATGTTCCTTAAGTGCTGATGAGGTTGTGCGGTTCCTCGAGGCGGTGCCGTCCCTGAAGGCGCGTGCCGCACTAACCACGGCCTACGCTGCTGGGTTGCGCGCCTCGGAAGTGGTCAGCTTGAAGGTCGCGGATATCGACAGTGATCGGATGGTGCTTCAGGTCCGCCATGGCAAGGGTGCCAAGGACCGCACAGTCATGTTGTCGCCACAGCTTCTCGGCATCTTGCGAACCTACTGGCGCTTGGCACGACCAAAAGACTGGCTGTTTCCGGGGCGTGGTGACAAGCCAATTGATGTGCAGGTGCTGCATTCCACCTGTCGGTCCGCGACCAAGGCAGCGGGATTGACCAAAAAGGTCAGCGTCCACACTTTGCGGCATAGTTCTGCGACGCATCTACTTGAAAGCGGCGTCGATATCCGCGTCATTCAGGTGCTGCTCGGGCACAGCAACCTGTCGACGACTGCGCGTTACACGCAAGTTGCCACGACGACGATCGCGAAGACGCAGAGTCCGTTTGATCGCCTGAGCCTTGAGGTGGTGCCGCCCGGCTGAGGATCGCGCCATGTCATCCGCCTTGGAGGTGGCGGATATTTTCCGCCGCCATGGCCCTGCCTACGTCGATGCTCACGACGGCCACCTCGGACGCGTGGAGCGCCGCGTCATGTCGGCGATCGAACTGTGCCGGACGGCCGCGCTTGGCGGCCATATCGAGGGCTGCCAGGCCTGTGGCACAGTCCGTGTCGCCTATAATTCCTGCCGCAACCGGCATTGCCCCAAGTGTCAGGGTGCGGCCGCGCGCGACTGGCTCGAAGCGCGGGCGGGCGACCTTCTGCCGGTGCCTTATTTCCACGTGGTCTTCACGCTGCCAGCGGAGATTGCGACCATAGCCTTCCAGAACAAGACGATCGTCTACGCCATCCTGTTTCGGACAGCCGCCGAGACGCTGCGCCTCATTGCCGCCGACCCCAAACATCTCGGTGCCGGGATCGGTCTCATCGCGGTGCTGCACAGCTGGGGTCAGACCCTGAGTTATCATCCCCATCTCCATTGCATCGTTCCGGGCGGCGGCCCGTCATCCGATGGCACGCGCTGGATCGCCTGCCGTCCCAACTTCTTTCTCCCGGTCCGGGTGCTGTCGCGCCTGTTTCGTCGGCTGTTTCTGCAGGCGCTGCGCACTGCCTTCGAGGCCGGACAGCTGCAGTTCTTCGGTGATATTGCTGAACGCGCCGACCCGCAGGCCTTCGCCCGGCTTCTGACGTCAGCCGGTCGTCAAGACTGGGTGGTCTATGCCAAACCACCCTTTGGCGGGCCGGAACAGGTGCTGGCCTATCTGAGCCGGTATACCCATCGGGTCGCCATCGCCAATTCACGTCTGGTCAGCATTGCAGATGGCAAGGTGACGTTCCGCTGGCGCGACTATCGCCATGGCCGCCGGCCCAGGGCGATGACGCTCGAAGTCGGAGAGTTCATCCGACGCTTTCTTCTTCATACCGTGCCGGATGGCTTTCACCGCATCCGCCATTACGGCTTCCTCGCCAACGGCCAGCGCGCCGCCCGTCTCGCGGCCTGCAGGGTAATGCTGGCTGCTCAGGTGCCGAAAGCAGAGGGACGCGCCGAACCCATGGCGAAGGTCGCGCCCACTCCGCGTCCATGCCCCTGCTGCGGTCGCCCGATGGTCACGATCGCCATCTGGTATCACGGCCAGGCGCCACCCGGCGGGCCATTCTGGAACGACAGCACATGAACGTCTACGGCAGATTACTGGTACATGATCGCAAACCGGCTCCCCCGAGGACCGGCTATGTGCTTTGCAGGCTGGCACCGCGATCATGGTGGCTCCGACCGTTCCACGAGGCAATAAAACACCAACCGGATCGCTACACCGATCCCCAGAGGCTGAGACCGACCCCGGCGGCCGCCCAGCCGGCCCCATCGAACTGCATATCCGCCCTCGCGCCCTCCACCCCGGGCCCGCGCCAGAACCACAATCCCCATAGCGCAAAACCAACCCGCGGGTTCGTTCAATCCGGCTTCAATGAGGTCGCGGACAGTGCATGTGTGATCCCACCGTTGTCTCCCGCGACCTCACAGAACCCTCCAGATTCCCTTGATGGCTGATTTGTGATTCAGACTCCATACTGGTGAAGGAGGACAGCATGGATGACGAAACCGTATTCAGACGACCTTCGGGAGCGTGTTGTCGCAGCGATGCAGTCTGGGGCGAGCTGCCGTTGCGTTGCCGCGCGGTTCGGGGTCGCGCCGTCGAGCGTGGTGAAATGGATGCAACGCGCGGCGCAGACCGGGTCGGTGAGCCCCGCGCGGATGGGCGACTATCGCCGCCCCATTCTTGAACCGCACCGGGATTGGCTTCTGGATCAGGTGCAGTCCCGTCCGCACATCACGCTGGGGATGCTGCAAGAGATGTTGGCCGGGCGCGGGATCGCGGTGAGCCACGACACCGTCTGGCGGTTTCTGCGCGGCTGTGGGTTCAGTTTCAAAAAAAGACAATGGTCGCCGATGAGCGTGAGCGCCCCGATGTGAAGCGTCGTCGCGACAGGTGGCAGCGCCATCAGGGGCGCATTGATCCGACGCGGCTGGTCTTCATTGATGAAACCTGGGTGAAGACGAACATGGCCCCGCTGCGGGGCTGGGCACCCAAAGGCGAACGCTTGCCCGGCGCGGCGCCCTTCGGGCATTGGAAGACCTCTACCTTCATCGCCGCCCTGCGCCATGACCGCATCGATGCGCCCTGGGTGTTCGACGGTCCCGTGAATGGCAACATCTTCCGAACCTACGTCGAACGGGTTCTGGTCCCACCCTCAGACCCGGCGATGTTATGGTGATGGGCAACCTCGGCAGCCACAAGAGCCAAGCGGTGCGGCAGGCAATCCGCTCGGCCGGTGCCCACCTTCTGTTCTTGCCGCCCTACAGCCCGGATCTGAATCCGATCGAACAGGCCTTCGCAAAGCTCAAACACTGGATGCGCACCGCAGCACCCCGATCGCGGGACACGCTCTGGCGCTCCGTCGGAACGATCCTCAACCGCTTCACCCCCGACGAGTGTGCCAACTACCTTAAGAACGCAGGCTATGCTTCCGTCTAAACCTGAAACGCTCTAGGGCGCGTCTGGTTACAGGCCCGGATCGGGACAGGTCTGCGCCCATCCTGTCGGATCGACGGTGAAGGCGCGGCCCCCGCCGCCGGGATAGCGTCCCGCCACGAGCGCTACGCGATCCGGCACCGTCCCGCTGAAATCCGCATCCACCTCATAAACGCCGTATTCCATGCTCAAGGGCGCAGCGCGGTGATACACCGTCAATACGAAAGGTGCGCGCCCATCGGCGCGGGCGATCATCACCTTTTCCTGCCCCATGGACGCGCCCGGATATTGCGGGCAACCGAGGGAGTCGAACGCAACCCCACGCATGCGCAGCGCCTCGATCAGATCGTAATGACCTTCCGCGCCTTGCTTCATCCAGCGAAACGCGAGCTTGCCGTTGGCGGGCAGCGTTACGTTCAGATCACCCAGCATACCTTCCGTTGCGGATGACCATTGCACGGCAGAAAGACCCGCGCGCAGATCGGTCGCCGCCGCGCCGTCCGTCTCGGGCGCAAGCGCGAGCAGGGCGTCGGCCATCTGCGCGGCATTGCCTGCCCAGCGCCATTTAACGCCGCAGTCATAGCCGCCTTCGGCCTTGCAGCGGGCAAGAAAACCCGCTTCATCTTCGATGGGCGCGGGATCAGCCGCCGCTGCGTTGCACCCGGCGATCAAGAGGCCGAGTGCGGCCACGATCATGCTTTGCTTCATCATATGTTTGCCCGTCTATCTGGCAACGCTGGCCGCCGCAGGTACGGCGGCCAGCTTCCCCCGCTCAATCTCAATCGCCTTGCCAAGATCGGCAGTCAAGGCGTGCGCGCAATCTTCCGTGAGACCGCCCGAAAGCAGGATGGATTGGCTTTCCCCATCGGCGCGGATTGTGACCGCATAGCCGCGCGCGGCTTGCCGTCGCCCCATGTGGCGTCCGGCCATGGCAGCGGTGGAAACGCCGTTACGCCCCGGCATGAGCGAGTCGCGGTCAACGACCAGTCCGCCGAGCGTCACGCGCAAATCGGTGACGACGTTGAGCGGCATGCCGATGTCGCCGCTCTGCAAGCCGTGCCGCGCGACCGAGACCTTGACGGGTTTGCGGTCGCGCGCGCCGGGCAGCACGAAGGTGCAGCCAACGCCGATGCAGACGAGCGCTACGACATATAGACCCACGAAGGCTCCGGTGGAGCGCGTGCCCACCAACAACGCATTCAGCAGGAGGAACACGGCGAACGCGAACAGCGGCAGCGCAGGCACACGCGCCGCGCGGGCGGGTTCCACGTCGAACAGAATGCCGCCTGTTGCGGGATCGTCGCGGCGCGTGAAGCTGGCGACCTTCGGATTGTTCCACGTGCGTAGCACTTGCATGCCGTGCCACTTCCACAAAGGCAACGCCACCACCGCGCCAACCAGCGCCAGCCGCACCAGTGTACCGATGTTGATGCTTGGCCTCGAGACAAAGAACAGCGCCGCGCCCAGCGTATTGAACAAGATGAAGGCCACACCGACCCACAGTAATACGCGCAACCAAGCGGGGCGCTGATGAGCAGGGTTTGCGTGCTGCCGCGCGGCGGTGTTCGAGTCCAAGGCGCTCTCCGCTTACAAATACAAGACAACTTGACCGGGGGGCGCTGTGACGTGCGCTCCGACTGTCGCAAGGCGGTCCCGCTCGCTCTACGATAAGCTTGTGTGTGGCGGGTTTCGTCCCCTTTTCAGGGGAGAAATGCATGTTCCGTCTGTAACCCCGCTACGCAGCGGGCGATTAGCGCCACGGCTTGCCCCTGCCGGTGCGTGCCGGTTTTGGCGAGAATGCGTTTGAGGTGGGAGCGCACGGTCGCGCCGCCGATTCCGCGCCGCTCGGCGACGGCATCGAGCGACAGACCGCTTGCAAGATCGGCCGCTATCACAGCTTCCATGCGGGTGAATCCGAAGAGATCGCGCAAGCAGGAAATCGCAAGCACGGGCGCTTCCGGATCGCGCACCATGACCAGCGCCAAAGGCCGGGCATCGGCTGCGTTACCGGACAAAAAGAAACCGGACGGTGGCAGGGGTGCGATGATCATCGTGAGCGGCAGACGCTCCGTGCGCGGGATCGTCAAAGCCGCCCCGAGAGGGGCCGCGCGACCTAGCGCGGTCCGGATACAGGATCGCACTTGCCGTGCCATGCGCTGATCCAGCCCTGCATCTGCCAGTCTCAATCGCCCGCGCCCGCCTGAAATATGGATTCCCGCATGCAGCAGCGCGTCCGCGCGCGCATTCGCCGTGACGATGTTGCAGCGCGCATCCACGGCGAAGACCGCCGCATCAATGCGCGAAAGGGCTTCATCGGCCAGCGCCCTTTGCGCCGCCGCCTTCGAGAATTGCCGGCCCAGCCAGAAGGCGCGTTGCAGATGAGGCAATAAGATCGACACTTTGTGCCGATCTGCATCGGTATACGCGCCCGCGCGTTCCGGGCGGTGAATGCCGAGCACGCCAAGTGCGCCGTCGCCGCCGAGAAATACCCCGCCGACCATGTGGAATATATCAAGGGCGCGCAGCCATTCTTGATAAAAGCCGCTTTGTTGCTGTTCCGCCGGCGTCACAAGATCATGGTCGGTGACGATGCGCGACACGCCGAAACGAGACGAGCGTTCCACCCACAAATCCTGCCGGTGCCAGTGCATTGCCCAGGATTGCTTATCATCGGCAATGCGCAAATTATCGGTGTGCTCAAGCAACCGGATATCGTCATCCGCCCCGTGCCATTTCAGCACGGCGCTCGTGGAGTTCAGCGTCTCCGAAATATCGGCGGCGATCCCCGTCCAAAGCACATCATCCACAATCGCCTCATAGAAGCGCCCGATCAGGCCGGAAACCCGTGCATCGATAACAGTCTTCGACAATATTCCATCCGCCGTGTCAGTCGTCTTCCGAAGTAAAGACGAAAACGACGCCAAAATCCATGCCGCAGACTGCAAGAGGCGTACCGAAAGCCTTGTGCCGCCTCAGCTTCAAGGTTGAGCCAGAAGTCGTTTTCGCGCAAGTATATCAACTATACCCGTTACTTCCGGCGCACACGATCCGCCGTGCCTTCGCATGCCGTTAAAAGGTCTTTGGCACATCTCTATGAATTCGGCTATATCGCGTCAATCGACATTCAGAATGTGAAGCAACAGCTCTCGGCCCTGGGCTGCGTCATAATCGACGAGTTGGGCTACATCCCGTTCCCCAAGTCCGGCGGCGCATTGGGTCGTCAGGAAAACAGTCTACCAAACCGGTTTCTTAATCCTCCTCCATCCATCTGATTAGCAAGCTCTGTGAGAAGACCAGCGTCATCACCACCACCGATCTGGAGTTCGGCGAGTGGGTCTCAGTCTTCGGCGATGCCAAGATGACAACCGCGCTTTAGGATCGCGTAACCCATCATGGCACCATTATCGAAACCGGCAACACGTCATACCGGTTCGCACAAAACAAGCTACGCCGGGGACTCCGCGCGCGGCCTCTTACACCAATCGTTGGGACACTGCCAAAGCGCCCAGACGGACTCGCTACATGAGGACGGTGCGCCTGGGGGGTTTGCACCGCATAGGTGGGTCAAAATTAACACGGGTCAGTTTTGAACGCTCATTGACACGTGACGCTTGTACGAAGCGTGGTTTCGGGTCATTGACATGCATCATTGATCTGCCTCACGAGACTTGCTTTCTTCGCGTTTAGGTGGGAAGATATTAGGGACAGCGGGAGACTCTGAGCCTTCCAAATGGCACCCGCCATCCTTACCGCCCGCGGGCACGGATGCCACGAGATGTGCGCCGTCTGATGACCACGCATCCGCCATTTCTTTCCTTTGCTTATGTTGGCGATTCCGTTGGCCAGACCTTACGCACGTGATGTTGAGACCGCTCTTCCTCCGACCAGAAAATCGTAGCGGAAAATGCCCGATTAATAAGGTCCACATTCTGGGGATCAGATCAACCTCGGGGTCGAATTCGCCGCAAAGGCGAAATGTGTTCTATCGGCAACGGTCACTTATCAGTTCGGTTACGGCATCAAATGTGAGGATATTTCCGTTCGTTCGCGCGGCGAGATGCGCCCCTTCAAGCAGCGCAAGCGTCGCGTACGCCTCAGCCAGCGGGTCCTGCACACACTCGATCGTATGATCGTCTGCCCCGCGCAGATAAACGGTCTTGAGCCAGCTGACCATCATGGCCCTTATGTCACCGATCCTTTCGGTCACTTGCTTGGACAGGCTTTCGCGGCTGGTGGAAAGGGCAACACACAGGCAGACTTCTTTGCCGTCCGCCAGGGCCGAGCGGTAAAACGCGATCACTGCCCGAAGGCGCGCGCCGCCGGTTGCGTGGACGGCATCGATGGCGTTGCATTCAGCGCGAAGCTTGGCCTGGTATCGCTCAACGAGAGCCTTGGCCAGATCGTCCTTGGTGGGAAAATGGTAATGAACCGAAGCCTTTCGAATACCGATGGCCCCGGCGAGGTCGGCATAGCTGAACCCGTCGACTCCCCGCGACCGGGCCGCGTGCTCGGCGATATCCATCAGGGCGGTTTTGGTGTCACTGACCATCGGGCTCAACTCTCTACTGCGTTGAGATGCAGATGCGCAAGCTCTGCCGCTTCCAGTGCTCCTTCCAGAAAGCCGCCAAATTGCGGGGCGACCTCAGTGCCGGCAAGGATCAGGTCTCCTCCCCAAAGCCGCGCAAGGGATCGGGGCAGGCCATAACTCGGATGCGCAAAAAGCGGTTGATGGTCCCGCCCGGTGGCGGTGAAGGGGTCAAAGGCCCAGTCCTTGAGGTGAAGTTGCCTTGGTTCGGCCGCGGAAGGCCCAAACAGGCGGACGAGTTGCGCCTGCACCTGCTGACGCAGCAATTGCGCATCGGACCGGGCATCGGTTGGCACACCGATGAAGCCGAACAGGGCATAGGGCCCACCCTCGGCAGGGCTGGCGTCGTGGAGTTCCACCATAGGACCTACCCGGCTCATCGCGTCGCCCGACAGGCCCGCCTCGCGCCAGAAGGGGCGATCATAGACCGCAACGACCTTGGCCTCGCCGGCCATCCAGGTGGCAATACCCTTCATCGTGACCAGCGCGTCGTCGGGCAGGCCTGGCGAAAACGACAGCTGTGCTGCTATGCGCGGTGGCAAGGCCAGCACCACGCTGCGTGCGCGAATCTCGGTGCCGCCCTGCGCGCTTGCGACGATGAGTCCGTCGGTTCGCGCGAGGGCCTGAATCGGGGTCGCCATGCGAATCCGCGCGCTCGGGATCTCGCGCGCGAGCGCGTTGGTCAACGCGGCCAGACCGCCGCGCAGCCGAAACGAGCCTTGCATCGCGGCACGACCGTGCCCGCGCAAGACCTGACCCTGCTCATCCTGATAGATTATATCTCCATGCGAGAATTGGTCGAACCGGGACAGTCCCAGCCGGTTGACCAGCGCTGCGATTCGCGGTTGTCCGGGCCAGAACCAAGTCGGGCCAAGATCGAAATACGCGGTATTCAACCGTTCGGTCAGAATGCGCCCGCCCAACCGATCCCTGGCCTCCACCAGCAGGAAATCCCGGCCATCGGCCGTGAGGCGCGCGGCAACGCCCAGGCCTGACAGCCCGCCGCCGATGATGAGGGTTTCGGTCTGCATGTGTCAGACCGTCTTCGGATAACGGATCATTGGCCCGCCACCGTGGCATGGCGCAGGTGTCCGGTCTTGATCCAGAGCGACGCGCCTGTGGTGCCCGCCGTCGCAGCGAGTTCGTCGCCGTCGGGCAGGCGCAGCCAAGCATTTTTTTCCAGAACTTCGCCCCCTCCTGTGACGCTGCCGTCGATGACCAGCATCTCTGTCCCGCCGGGTGCCTTGTATGTCAGCGTCGCGCCGGCATCGAGCCTGTGGAAGGTCACCACCTCGCGGTCATCCGCATGGAGAGTCGCCGTGGCCACACCATCGACCATCGCTCCAAGCTCTGCCGCCATATCCTTGCGGAACTGGGTCCGGTCCGAGAGATCGAATTGCCACAGTTTGACGAAAATGATGCAGCCTTCGTCGGAGCGCGGCGTGTGAGATGTGGTCGGCGGGTTGCGCACATAGGTGCCTGCGGGATAGTCGCCATGTTCATCCTGAAACACGCCCTCCAGGACGATAAATTCTTCGCCGCCGGTATGGGTATGCGCCGAGAAATTGCTGCCCGGCGCATAGCGCACGATCGTCGTGGCGCGTGCCACCTCGTCACCGATCCGGTCGAGCATACGCCGATCCACGCCCTTCATCGGCGAGGGCTGCCAGTCGATCCGGTCCGAATGCACGATGACACGCCGGGAAAAATCCGCGTTGAGCTCCATCCTGTCGTCTCCTTTTGCCTGTGATGACCCGGTAGAACGAGATGCTCCGAGGCCTTGCATAATGGACTACCTTCTAGTAGATAGGTGTTGGTGGCGCAATACACGAAATCATAAACTCGCGCCCGGCGTTTCGCTCAGGGTCGGTCCCTAATGCGAGCGTATATCTGGAATACCATAAACTGGCTTGCCAGATAAACTTTGAGACTTACATACTTCATCAACGGTCAAAAAATCAGCCAAAGGTCCCATATGCTCGTTACTCATTGTGATACCAGGATCACGGGCCTTGGCAGGCCCAGGCACATCCCGCGTAACGGGAGGCAGCGGGACGGCGCGCTCTTGTGCGGTGTGCGGGATGATCCCTATGCCCTCTTGATATCCGATTGGGCTGTGTCGCAATGAGCGGTTCGACCCGGATCGCCGAAGGCGATATGCTGTGTCTCGACACTCAGCTTTGCTTTCCGCTTTATGCAGCGACCAACCTGCTGGGGCGCGCCTATCGCCCGCTTCTCGAGCCGCTTGGGCTGACCTATTCCCAGTATTTGGTGATGCTGGTACTGTGGCAGTCTGAGCAGGTTTATGTCGGCGATCTTGCTCGGCGGCTTTACCTGGATAGTGGCACCATAACCCCCTTACTCCAACGCATGGAGAAACTCGGCCTGCTGAACCGCACCCGCGACACGCGGGACGAGCGGCGCGTTGTCGTGCGACTGACGTCCGATGGTGCGGCCCTGCATGGGCGCGCGGCGCAAGTGCCGGCGACTCTTGCGGATAATATTCTGGAACACTTTGGTATCGACGCAGCGCGAACGCTGCGCGACGAGACATTGCGCCTTGTCAGCATCCTGTCTGACAGCCTTGACGGATCTGCAACGGGCGGGTCCGGAACTGGGTCAAGTTTCCCTTCAACCCCATGAGAAAAGAGGTAATCATGAGCGATACGACACTCTACGGCTTTGATGGATCGACCTATGTGCGGACGGTGCGCTGCGTCTTGACGCGCAAGGGCGTTGCCTATGACCAGGTGCCGGTCAATGTCTTGACGGGCGAGCCGCGCGAGCCCGAGCATCTGGCGCGCCATCCCTTCGGAAAGGTGCCGGTGCTGGACATCGACGGAATGCGCCTGCGCGAGACGGACGCGATCGTGCGTTACCTTGATGCGCGCAATCCCGAACCGGCGATGTTCCCCGCTGATGCTAGGGCGCGCGCCAAGGCCGACGAGAACGTCGCGCTCATCAACAGTTACGGCTATGGCGCGATCATCGGCTTTGTTGCCTATCACCTGTTCCCCGATCTTGTCGGCGGCAAGGATGATGAGGCCCGGAAAGCCAACCTCGGCTCTGCCCGGACCCTGGCGAAGCTGGTGATCGAGAACAAGGGCGATGCCGCCTTCATCGCCGGCGCGGAACCCGGCTATGGCGATTACCTGTTGGGGCCGCTTGTGACCTATGCGACGATGACAGAGGATGGTCCGGCGCTGTTGTCAGTGGACGGTATGCAGGCATGGTGGGACCGGCTGAGTGCGGATGAGACCTTTCAGGCGACCGCACCGGATCTGGGCTGACGGAAAAGGAGACCAGAGCGATGATCAAACTGACAGTGAATGGCACCCCGCGCGAGATCGCGGCGGATGCGGGCACGCCGCTTTTGTGGGCGCTGCGCGACGAGCTGGGTCTGACCGGCACCAAGTTTGGCTGCGGGGTCGCGTCCTGCGGGGCCTGCACGGTGCTTCTGGACGGTGCACCGGTGCGCTCGTGCCAGATCTTCGTGGGCGATATTGACGGGACCGAGGTGACGACGATCGAGGGCGCGCAGGACAGCGCTGCGCAAGCGATCCGCGCGGCCTGGGGCGAGCTTGAGGTGCCGCAATGCGGTTATTGCCAGTCGGGGCAGATCATCTCGGCGGCCTCGTTGCTGCGCGACACGCCGAAACCGACCGATGACGATATCGACGCGGCGATGGAGGGTAACCTGTGCCGCTGTGCAACCTATGCGCGGATCCGCAAGGCGATCCACCGCGCATCCGAAATCATGGAGGGCTGAGATGCTGGACCGATTGTTTGCTAACCTTGCCGCGTCCGCGCCCCTGTCGCGCCGGGCCTTTCTGAAACTCTCTGCCGGGGCCACGGGTGGCCTGATGCTGGGCGCTGCATTGCAGCCCGAACTGGCCCACGCGCAGGGCGCGGACGGCGTGCTTGCCACGCCCTTCGTTCATATCCGCCCCGACAACACCGTGGTGGTGATCGTCAAGCACCTCGACATGGGGCAAGGGTCGGCGACCGGCCTTGCCACGCTGGTGGCCGAGGAACTGGACGCCGATGCCGCGCAGGTGACGACGGAATTCGCGCCCGCCAACGCCGCGCTTTATGCCAACACGCTTCTGGGCGTGCAGGGCACCGGCGGGTCCACCGCGATGGCCAATTCGTGGCAGCAATACCGCGAGGCCGGGGCCACGGCGCGCGCCATGCTGATCGCCGCGGCGGCCAACACGTGGGGCGTCGATCCCGCCAATGTCAGCATCTCGGGCGGCAAGATCCGCGCCGGGGATCACAGCGCCAGCCTTGGCGAGATGACCGAGGCCGCCGCCGCGCAGCCCGTGCCCGAAAGCGTGACGCTCAAGACGCCGGATCAATGGGTCCATATCGGCAAATCCTTCCCGCGCGTCGATGTGGCCCGCAAGACCGAAGGCTCTGTCGGCATGTTCGGCATGGATATGCGGCTGGAGAACATGGCCTATGCCATCAGTCTGCGCAGCCCGCGTTTCGGCGGCACGCTGACCGGTCTGGATGACGCCAAGGCCCGCGAGATGCCCGGCGTGATCGACATCATCCGCCTGCCCGACCGTGCCACCGTGATCGCCGGGTCGACCTGGCAGGCGATTCAGGCGCGCGATGCGCTGTCGGCGGAGTGGGATTTCTCCAGGGCCGAGAACCGCAGCACCGACACCCTGCGCAAGGAATATACCACGCTTCTGGACCAAAAGGGCATCGAGCATTACAGCGCCGAGGCCCCGGGCTCCGAAGCCGCGCAGGTGATCGAGGCGGATTACTTCTTTCCCTATCTCGCCCATGCCCCGATGGAGCCGATCGACGTGACCGTGCTGTTTGACGGCAAGACGGCGAGTTTCTGGACCGGCTCGCAGCTTCAGACGCTGGATCATACCATCGGCGCGCAGGTGCTGGGGATCGAGCCGGCCTCGGTCGAGGTCAACACCCTGTGGGCCGGCGGATCCTTCGGGCGGCGCGCGATCTATGACAGTCACTATGTCGCCGAAGCCGCGATGGTGGCGAAGGCCTGGCTCGAGGCGCACGGGCAGGCGCGCCCGATCAAGCTGGTCTGGACGCGCGAGGACGATGTGCGCGGCGGCTATTATCGCCCGATGCACATGCACCGGGCGCGCGCCGGTCTGGATGCGGAGGGCAAGATCGCCTTTTGGCAGCAGCGGCTTGTCGGGCAGAGCATCGTCATGGGCACCGCGTTCGAGCAATACATGGTGCATGACGGCGTCGATGCCTCCTCGGTCGAGGGGCTGGGCGAAAGCTCTCCCTACGCCATTCCCGGCTGGACGGTGGATGTGCATCACCCGCGCGTCGGCGTGCCGGTGCTGTGGTGGCGCTCGGTCGGGCATACCCACACCGCCTATGTGGTCGAGACGATGATGGACGAACTGGCCGAGGCTGCAGGTGCAGATCCGGTCGAATTCCGCCTGCGTCACCTGACAGATGCGCGCGCGCGCGGGGTGCTGGAACTGGCAGTCGAAAAGGCCGGTGCGGTGCCCGACGGCCTGACGCGCGGCATCGCGGTCCACAAGAGCTTTGGCTCCTATGTGGCCGAGGTGGCGGATGTGCGGATGCGCGAGGATGGCACCGTCAAGGTCGAACGCGTGACCTGCGGCGTAGATTGCGGCGTGCCGATCAACCCCTCCAACATCGAGGCGCAGGTTCAGGGCGCTCTTGGTTATGGCCTGTCGGCGATCCTGCGCGAAGAGATCACCATGACCGATGGCGAGGTGGATCAGTCTAACTTCCCTGACTACAGGCCACTGCGCATCACCGACATGCCGCAGGTCGATGTGCACATCGTCCGCTCCACCGAGGCCCCCACCGGGATTGGCGAGCCCGGCACGCCGCCGATCGGTCCTGCGGTCGCGAATGCCGTGCGCCGGGCCACCGGCACGGCCGTGCGCGAGCTGCCGTTCTCGCGTCACGGGCTGGCCTGACCAGGGTCTGATCGGCGGCCCGTCCCGGCAAGAGCGCGCGCCACCGCCCGATGGCGCGCGCAATATCAGGAGCAAAAACCCGCTTTGTGGCGGCTGCTTCAGGCCCCTTCCCCCTGTCATGCGCCCGGGGAAGGGGCGCGCCACATGAACCAGGTCGGGATCAGCGCAAGCAGAAATATACCGCATACGACAAGGAAACTGTCGTGGAAGGCCGCGTTCGAGGACTGGATCACCACGATCTGCCTCAGGAACGATGTCGCGGCGGGCATGATCTGAGTGTCCGCCAGCCCCGAGCTGTGCATCAGGCCGGCGACCTCGCGCAAGAGTTCGATCGTAGTGGAGTTGTCGCTGGTCTGGGTCGCGGCAAGGGCATCTGCGTGCATGATCGTGCGCCGCTCGATGAACACGGTCAGAAGGTTCACCCCGAAGGCACCGCCAAGCTGACGGGCAAAGTTCGAAGCGCCCGAACCCTGGCCGATAAGGTGCGGCGGCAGAACCTTGAGCGCACCCGACGAAATGGCGGGAAACACCAGGCCTAGCCCCACGCGTGAAAGGACGGTCCACAGCGCCAGCGTCCAGAAGGCCGTATGGACATTTGCTTCTGCCATCAGCCACGAGGCCCAGGCAAAGACCAACATTCCGCTGCCGATCAGGACCGGCGGGGGCACCTTGTCGGACAATCGCCCCGCGATCGGAAAGACCACCAGCATGGCAAAGCCCGAGGGCATCAGGAGAAGGCCCGCCTGGGTGGGCGTCATACCCTGGATCTGCTGCACGAAGACCGGGAGCAGGTAGGTCGAGCCGAACAGCCCCGCCCCCATGATGAAGGCAACGACCCACGCCGAGGAAAACGCGAAATTCGCGAAAAGCCGCATGTCGAGCATGGGCTTGTCAGTATACATCTCCCAGGTGACAAAGGCGATGGACGCCGCAACGGAGATCGTGAACCCCGACAGGATGATGTTCGTATCCCATCCAAGCCGCTGCGCGTTCGAGAGTGTGCTGAGCAGGACAGCAAGAAAGATCGACAGGATCGCCACCCCGACAAAGTCGAAGGCCGGGATCGGACCGCTTTCTTCACGGGTGGGCAGGAACACGTTTGCCAGAACGATGGCGATGCCAGCGAAGGGCAGGCCCAGGTAAAAGACAAAGCGCCAGTCAAAGGCATCCATCAGCACGCCGCCGATCCAGGGGCCGATTGCCGGGGCGAGCACGACGCCGACGCCATAGATCCCCATGGCGGCACCGCGCTTGTCGGGCGGAAACACCTTGAACAGCATGATCATGGCCAGCGGCTGGACGACACCCGCCGCTGCCCCCTGCACCACGCGCGCCAGTGTCAGCACGGTTTCGTTCGGCGCGAGTCCCCCAAGCACCGAACCGCCAAGGAACACGCCCATCGCGGCGGTCATCGTCAGCCGCATCCCGAAGGCCCGGTTGGCCCAGTCGGCCAGCAGCATGGTCGCAGTCATGGCCGCCAGAAAGCCGGTTGATATCCATTGTGCCTGCACCCCGCTGATGCCGAAGGCACCCATGACCGCCGGGATGGCGACATTCACGATGGTTGCGGACAACACGACCGAGATGGTGGCAACCATAATGGTGCCCGTCGCCAACCACTTGTAGGCGGGGCCGTATTGTTCGAAATACCGGTCAATCTGTGACATCGACATAAACCTCGACCATCATGCCGGGTCTGAGCATGGTGCCGTCGGTGTCGATCTCCACCCGGATCGGCAGGCGTTGGGTCACCTTGGTGAAATTGCCCGAAGGGTTGGGGCTGGGCAGAAGCGCAAGCTGGCTGGTCGCGGCACCGCCCATTCCGATCACCTCGCCGTCAAAGGTCCGGCCGGGAAAGGCATCGACGGTGATGCTTGCCCGCGACCCGAGATGAATCCGACCGAACTCGGTCTCTTTGACATTGGCGTCGATCCAGACATCATCGGGCGCGTGATACATCGCTATGCGTGTCCCCGATGCCACATATTCGCCAACATCGACAAAGGTCGCGTCAACGATGCCGTCGAATCTGGCAGATATCGTGCGATGCGCGAGGTCGATCTCTTTCAGGCTGCGGTCGGCCTCGGTGCCGGATCGTTCGGCGAGAAGGGACGCAATCTGGGATTCCAGCACATTCAACTGCTCTGCATCGGCCTCGACGATAGCCAGACTGGCCCGTGCGTTTTCGATCGCCGCGAAAGCCGCACGCTCTTGCTGGGACGCGGTGTCCAGGGCCGCTCGTGCCTCGTCGAGGGTTTGCTGCGACGTGATGTTCTGCTGGGCAAGCTTGATCGCCCTCTGGTGACGGGTCCGGGCATTCGTCAGCACCGCAAGCGATGCCTCGTGGTTCGCCTCTGCGGCGGCAATGCCGGCCTGTGCTGCGTCCCGCCGGGCCGAAAGCTGCTTGTCGAGCAATACCTTGCGCGCCTGAAGCTCGGAAAGCTGCGCGTCGGTTGCGGCAAGTTTCGACAGGACAGCATCAAGCTGCGTCTGGGACGATTCACGGTCAATTGCGGCGATCAGGTCGTCCTTATTGACAACATCCCCGACCATCACCGGAATCGCCGTGACCCGTCCGGCGGTCTCGCTTGATATGGTGACGACCCTGGCCGCAATCCTGGCATCATTGATATGCACCGTCGTGAGTCGTGCGATCACCCAAGGGGTGGCCAGCCAGACGGCAACGGCGATCACGGCGCTGATCACGGCCAGTCTGGCCCATCTTGTGCGGCTGCGTCTGGCCGGGGAATGCCGCACCGGTTCGTACACCGACGCATCTTCTGAAATGGCCGCGCCCGTCTTTATTTCATCCATTCTGACCATCGCTCAAGACCTCCAATCTGGCCGTGATGCGGCTCAGGACTTGTGTTGCAACACGCAAGTCCTGATGGGAAATTCCTTCCAGAATTGCTGCTCGGCTGGCCGCCGATATCTCTTTCATCCTGATGATGAGAGGGCACGCAGCCTTTGTCAGGTGCAGCGTCTTGGCCCGCCTGTCTTCGGCGGAGGGCCGGCGTTCGATCAGCCCCGCCTTCTCAAGCCCGTCCAGCAGGCGGACCAGCGTCGCCGCCTCGATCCCCAGCGTGCGCGCCAGTTCGACCTGCGTCACCTCTTCATTCCGCGAAAGCTCCAGCAACACGCTCCATCTTGCCTGGGACAGGTCGAGTTCTCGAAACTGGAGGTCAAGATACCGCCTCCATATACGCGACGACGACGCCAGGGAGAGTGCGAAAAGCTCCTGGTCCTCTGTCTTGTCAGGGTCGATCTGCATCGTTCTTCTCTTTCATCAGCTTGCTAATCATCGCATGGCTAATTAATATGGATACAGCGATCTTTCAAGCGCCATTCCGACACCGGAGATATAGAGATGTATGACAAGATCCTGCTGTGTTACGACGGCTCGCGCGAGGGGCGGTTGGCGCTGCGCGAGGGAGCGCAGCTTGCGCAGATCACGGGTGCAGGGGTGGTTCTGCTGGCCGTGGTCGAGACGGTCGCGGGCAATGCGCTGGCGCAGGGTGCGGATGCCAGCGTGCTTGCCCACCAGCAGGCCGATTTCAAGACGATCCTTGACGAGGGCCATCATAGACTTGCCGCCATGGGGCTGGTGCCCGAGATCCGCATGGAGGTCGGCGAGCCTGTCGGGAAAATCACCAGTGTCGCGGCCGAAACCGGGGCCGATCTGGTCGTCGTCGGGCATCACCAGCAAGGCCTCTGGACCCGCTGGATGAGCCGGTCAGTGGCTGCCGGACTGAGCGACGCACTGGGATGCAGCCTGCTTCTGGCGCAAAAGGTCGTCAAGGAATCTGAGCGTTCCACAAGGGCTGAGCAAGTATAGCCAAGAGGCGGTTACGCCGCCCCGACTGTCAGCGCAGGAAGTCGCGGAACCGGCGCAGGGCGAAAGCGAACATCACCGACCCGATCAGCATCAGCGCCACAAGTTGCGGCCAGACCACGGACAGCCCGGCCCCGCGGAACAAGACCCCTTGTGCCAGCGCGATGAAATGCGTGTTGGGGGCCGCGAGCATGATGTATTGCACGGCTTGGGGCATCGACTCGCGCGGGGTGACGCCGCCCGACAGGATATCGAGCGGCAACAGCACCAGCAAAAGCAGCATGGCAAACTGCGGCATAGAGCCTGCGATGGTGGCCAGCAGGATGCCCATCGAGGTCGTTGCAAAAAGGTGCAACGCCGCGCCCACAAGATAGAGCGCAACCGATCCCCCGATCGGGATACCCATCCCCGCCTGAACCACCAGAGTGAGCGAAAGCGCCGTCGCCACCAGCACCACGCTGCCCATGCTGAGCACCTTGCTCGTCATGATCTCGGCGGCGGTCACGGGCATGACCAGCAGATGTTCCAACGTGCCGTGGTCGCGCTCACGGATCAGGGCGGCACCCGAAAGGATGATGGACAGCATGGTCACCGTACTGATGACCGAGGTCACCGCCCCGAACCAGGCCGGGTCGAGCGAGGGGTTGAAACGGGCCCGAACGGCCAGATCAACCGGCATCCCGACCGGGGCGGCATCGCGTGCCAGCCATCCGGCAATCTCCTGATTGACAATGGCGCTGATACTACCCGCCCCGGTAAAGGCCTGGCTGACCCGTGTCGCATCGACATTGAGCTGTAATTCGGGCCGGTTCCCGGCCAGCAGGTCGCGCTGGAACTCGGGCGGGATCACCAGCGAAAAGGTGTCGATCCCGGCATCCATCCGCGCATCCATTTGCGCGATGTCGATCTGGGCGGGCGGCATGAAATACGGCGGCAGGAACGCATCGGCCACCCGCCGCGACAGCGGCGAGGCGTCTTCGTCCACGATCCCGATCGTGGCGCTGTTGAGCGATTCGGGGATGGCGGTCGCGCTGACATAGACGTCGAGCGTGAAGGCATAGGCGACCAGCACCATCAGAAGCGGATCGCGCAACAGCCCGCGAATTTCCTTCAACGACAGTTGCAGAACATGCCTGAGCCGCATCGGTTATTTCTCCTGTTTGCGCACGAAGATGGCACCCAGCAGCACCACCACGGGCACAAGCGCCAGCATCGGCAGGAAAGACCCGCCCAGATCATCGAACCCCAGTGCCTTGGAAAAGGTCCCGCGCGAGATGGTGACGAAATGGCTGGTGGGATAGATTTCACCGATCACCCGACCCATGCCGTCCATTGACGCAACCGGATCGATGATGCCACCATATTGCATCGCCGGGATAAGCGTCGCCATGAAGGTGAAGAACAGCGCCGTGACCTGGCTTTGGGTGAAGGCGGAAATCAGCAGGCCCAGCCCGGTGGCCAGCACGACATAGATCAGCGCCCCGAGCGAAAGCGCGAGCAGGCTGCCCTTGACCGGCACCCCGAAGACCACCACCGCCAGCGCCAACAGCAAAAGGTAATTCATGAAACCCAGAACGACATAGGGCACCTGTTTGCCCAGCAGGAATTCCAGCCGTCGCGCCGGGGTGACATAAAGATTGACGATCGAACCCGTTTCCTTTTCGCGGGCCACGGACAGGACGGCCAGCGTGGCCGGAATCAGCATCAGCAACAGCGGGATCATCGCGGGCACCATGGCCGCCAGGCTCTCGACATCGGGGTTGTAGCGGTAGCGCACCTCAAGCGTGAAGTTACCCGCCACCGCTTGATCGCCAAAGACCTGACGCATCTGCTCGGTCAGCCAGTGGGCGTGCATCCCCTGGATATACCCGCGCACCGTATCGGCGCGCATCGGCATGGCCCCGTCGAACCACGCGCCAATGGCGACGGGGCGGCCGCGTTCAAGATCCGCGGCGAACCCCGGCGGAATTTCCAGAGCCAGACTGATTTCACCCGCCCGCATCCGGTAGTCAAGATCGGCATGATCGACAAGCGGCGGTTCCTCGTCAAAGTAACGCGACCCGGCCAGGTCGTTGACATAGGATTGGCTAAGGATGCTCCGATCGAAATCGAGTGCCGCGAATTTGAGGTTTTCGACATCCATGGACACGCCATAGCCCAGCACGATCATCAGGATCACGCTGCCGAGGCTGGCAAGCGTCAGGCGGATCGGATCGCGGCGCAACTCCAGCGACTCGCGCCATGAAAAGCTCAGCAGCCGCGCCAGGCTGAACCCCCCGCGCCGCCGCCGGGCGGAGGTGGCGGGCCCGGCGGAAAGCTCTTCTTTCATCTCGGGCGCAGGCGGGGTATCCTGATCCTGCGCGCGTTGCAGATGGTGGACAAAGGCATCGTCCAGCGTCTCTGCGCCGACCTCCTCGCGGATCGCTTCGGGCGTGTCGCTTACAAGCACGCGGCCCTGGTGCATCAGCGAAATCCTGTCGCAGCGCGTGGCCTCGGCCATGTAATGGGTGGAGATGAAGATCGTCACGCCATCGTTTCGGGACAGATCTATCAGCGATTGCCAGAAGATATCGCGCGCCACAGGGTCCACCCCCGATGTCGGCTCGTCCAGAATCAGGATTTCGGGGCGATGGATCAGCGCGACCGCCAGCGACAGGCGCTGACGAATACCCAGCGGCAGGCGCATCGGCAGGCTGTCGAGCACGTCTTCAAGATCGAACCGCTCAGCGAGTTCCGCGATCCGCGGCACGATCTCTGCGGATGTCATGTCGAAAAGCTGCCCGTGCAGATCAAGGTTCTGCCGCACCGTCAGCTCGGAATAAAGCGAGAAGGATTGCGTCATGTAGCCGATGCGCTTGCGGGTGGCCATGTCATGGGCATCGACCTTGCGACCGTAAATCTTCGTGGTGCCGTCACTCGGATCCAGCAGCCCGGTCAGCGCCTTCATGGTGGTGGTCTTGCCGCACCCGTTGGAGCCCAGAAAGCCGAAGATCTCGCCCCGCTTGATGCGAAAGCTCACCTGGTCCACAGCTGTGAAATCGCCAAACCGCACGGTAAGGTTCTCGGCCTCGATGACGTTTTCCCCGTCGGACGCCGGATCGCGCGGCGGGATGCTCAGGTCTTTGTGGCGGCTGCGGTTTTCCTCGGGCAGAAGTGCGATGAAGGCCGCATCCAGATCAGCGGCACCGGTGCGTTCCAGGATTTCGGCCGTGCTGCCGGTCGCCAGAACCTTGCCCGCGTCCATCGCCACCAGGTGATCGAAGCGCGCGGCCTCTTCCATATAGGCGCTCGACACCAGCAGGCTCATATGTGGGCGATCAGCGCGGATTCGGTCGATCAGGGCCCAGAATTCGCGCCGCGACAGCGGATCGACGCCGGTGGTCGGCTCATCAAGAACCAGAAGGTCGGGGTCGTGGATCAGCGCGCAGCACAGGCCCAGCTTCTGCTTCATCCCGCCCGAAAGCTTGGCCGCCGCGCGGTCGGCAAACGGGGCGAGACCGGTCGCCTTGAGCAGTTCGTCGATCCGCTGCGCGCGTTCCTGCGCGCCCTCGCCAAAAAGGCGCCCGAAAAAATCGACATTTTCGCGGACCGAAAGCGTCGGGTAAAGGTTCCGCCCCAGCCCCTGCGGCATATAGGCGATGCGCGGGGCGATGCGCGCGCGATGCCCGGCGCGGGCCATGTCGCCCCCCAGCACCTCGAGCCGCCCTTTCTGCATCCGCCGCGCCCCGACGATCAGCGCCAGAAGGCTCGACTTTCCCACGCCGTCCGGCCCGATGACGCCGACGGAACGGCCTGACGGCAGGTCGATCGAAACATCGTCCACGGCCCGGGTCTTGCCATAGCGGAGCGAGAGCCCCTCGGCACGCACCGCAGGCATGGAATCGGTCATTCCAGCACCTTGCCCTGCGCCGCCGCCGGCCAGGGCGCGGTCGGGTCAAGCCGCACCCAGGCGACGCCGGGAAGCCCGGTCTTGATCTGATCGAGATACCGCGCCAGCAGCTCCGGCGCGATCCTGGCCCGCACCCTGAACATCAGCTTCTCGCGCTCGATTTCCGTCTCGACCGTCTTGGGCGTGAACTGCGCCACGTCCGACACGAAGGAAACGCTGGCGGGGATGACGATGCCGGGTGCCGCATCCAGCAGCAAGCGCACCTCGGTTCCCAGCCCGATACGCCCCGCATCCGCCGTCGAAAGGAAAAACGTCATGTAAACGTCGTTGAGGTCCAGCATGTTGACAACGCGACCGCCGGCCCCCACGATTTCGCCCGCGCGCGCGACGATATATTGCACCCGCCCGGCACGCGGCGCTTTCAATGTGCTATCCTCGATCTGCACGTCGATCGCCTCGATCGTCGCCTGGGCCGCGGTCACCGCCGCCTCGGCCCCAATCACCGAGGCTTTCGCCGATGCGACCCCCGCCCGCGCCGCCGCAAGCGACGCCTGTGCAGAGGCAACCGCCGCCGCGGCGCCAAAGGCGTTGGCCCGGTCGATCTCGAATTGCCGTTCGGATGTGATGCTGTTCTGCGTCAGAGACTCGGAGCGCTCATACTGGCGCCGCGCGACATCCTCCTCCGCGCGGCGCTGTTCCAGAAGGGCCTCGGCCGCGCGTACTTCGGCCGCGCGCTGTTCGACAAGCAGCGTGGCGTTTTCCACGGCGATTTCAGCGCGGCGCAGTTCCGCCACCATCTGGTTGCGATTGGCCTGCAATTGCCGCGTGTCGAGCGTGGCCAGAGGCGCACCTGCCGTCACGAGCCCTCCTTCGTTCACAAGCACCGTGTCAATTCGCCCGGGCAGCTTGGCCGCAACGTCGATTTCGACCGCTTCGATCCGCCCGTTGCCGCGCGCGAATCCTTCCGCGTCCGTATCGGATAGGGTGCTTTGCCAGATCAAAAAGCCGGATACGGCGACAGCGATGACGATCGCGGCCATGATAACGGGTCTGTTTTTTGCCACTGGATACTCGCTTGTTGTGATGATTCGGGCGTGTTTTTTATTCTTGCGACGCGCCTGAACCCTAAATCATCCGCATGCGGTTTCACAACCGGATTGAACGGCGCATCCGTTACAGAACGATGTTGTCCACCCGTCCGAGCCGACCCCGGGCAAAGTCATAGGAAAGGCCCAGCAGGCCCAGAACTGAATCGATTTCGGGCTCATTTCTGGGCGCATAGACCATGACAGCCGTGGGCGGGATCATGCCCGCCGCAGCCATCGGATGTGGCTCTGCCCAGCCAAGATCGACGATCTTCGGCACCGCATCCTCTGGCAGCATCATGTGCAGGCTACCGTCCTGCGGCGGATGGACATGGGCGAACTCGGTGCCGATCATGAACGCCTCGCGGCAGCCGCAGCCGCGCCCGTGTTCGAGGCAAAGTGCCTCGGCCCCCGGCACCGAGATCATCGAGGGCTGGCGGATGACAAAGGGGAAATCGAAGGCCCTGTCCCTGAATGCCTGAGCTGTCGCGGCATCTGGGTTCTGACTGATCTGGGTATGCGGGGCACAAGGCGTGGTGACGGGCCTTGGCCCCTCGCGCGGCGGGATATTCAGCATGACGGGGCCTCCTTGGGTGTCGTTTACGCCTGCCCGCTCAGTGCGGGCGTGTTGGCCAGCAGGAAATCGCGGACCGATTGTGGCTTTTGCCCGGTCAGCTTTTTCACGTCATCCGAGGCCACGTCGAGATTCCCCTTGGCAACGGCGACATCGAAGGAGGAGAAGACATTCGCCATGAACTCCGGCAGGCCGTGTTCCTTCATCGCCTCAACCAAGGCGTCGCGCGTGATCGGGACGTAGGGGATCTCCTTGCCGGCAACTTGGGACAGTATCGCGGCGATCTCGGCATGGCCGACGGCCTCGGGTCCGGTGATGTCGCGCAGGGTCGATCCGATCTCGGACAACAGGGCCGCTGCGGCGGCGCGGGCGCAATCGGCGCGCGTGACATAGCCCGCCTTGCCGTCACCCGCCGCCGCGTAAAGCGCCCCCGCGCCAATCGCCTGCGCCCCGCTCATCAGCAAGAGATCGGCGTAAAGACAGTTGCGCAGGATCGTGTGCGGGAGGCCGGTCTGCTTGATCAGCGCCTCGCTCTCGCGGTGATCGGCGGCAAAGGTGATCGGGCTGCTTTCATCTGGATTGGTGAGCGACGTATAGACGATATGCGTTACACCGGCCTCCTGCGCGGCGGCGATTGCATTGCGATGCGCGGCAAGCCGCTTGCCCGGCTCAAGGTCGTCCGTCGAGATGATCAGCAGCCGCCCGCCACCGGCAAAGGCCGCGCCAAGCGTGGCCGGATCATTGAAATCGCCCGCCCTGACCTCAACCCCGCGCGCGCGCAAATCGGCGAGCTTGTCGGGCGTGCGGGTGATGGCGACAACGGGATTCGCGCCCTTCGCAAGCAGGTTCTCGACGACCTGACGGCCAAGCTGACCGGAGGCGCCGGTGACGATGAAGGGGCCTTGGATGCTATCGGACATCTTGTGGTTCTCCTTTTGCGTTTTCTGTTCAACCGAAGCGGAAGGCGCTTTCGACAGCGCCAAGAACGTGATCCTCCAGCGTCTTGCGACCGATATCGTTGCCCGCCGCGCCCACCACGATATGCAGTGGGATCAGATGCTCTTCGCGCGGATGGGCATCGCGACCGCCCGGTGCGTCTGACCAGTGCACGAGCCTGCGGTTGCGTTCCTCGGGATCGGGACAGGTCATCACCTCGGTCAGCCAGGCGTCGAACGCGCCGCCAACGACGGGGCCGCGCGGCCCGCCACGCAGGCTTTGCATCAGCACGCCCATGTTGTGATAGGTGTTGCCGCTGCCGAGGATCAGCACGCCATCATCGCGCAGGGGGGCCAGGGCCTGACCGAGCGCAATGTGGCGCGCGGGGTCCAGATCGCTGGCAACCGACAGCTGGACGCAGGGAATGTCAGCCTCTGGAAAGGCGACCTTGAGTGGCACAAAGACGCCGTGGTCAAAACCCCGTGCGGCATCCTTCGCGGCGGCAAGACCGGCGGCGCGGATCAGGTCATGCACGCGATCGGCCAGCGCCGGATCGCCGGGGGCGGGCCAGGTCAACTCGTAGGTATGGGGCGGGAAACCGCCATAGTCGAACAAAAGCGGTGGGGCGGGATTGGTCTGCACGGTGAAGGCGGGCTCTTCCCAATGACCCGAGATCACGAGGATTGACCCGGGGCGCTCAGGCAGCGTGCCCGGGAGATCCTGCAGGAACTGCCGGTGCCGGTCCCACTCATCGGACGGGTTCCAGTCCATGAAGAAACAAGGGCCGCCCCCGTGGGGAATGAAGAGCGTGGGCTGGCGGGCCATGTCCGATTGTCCTTCCCGGTTGCCAAGGCAACCCTCGAGTGGCTGTATCAGGAGGAGTAATAGTTGAGATATGGCAAAAATTAAAGTAGGGATGATAAAGTAACCACCTGGAAAGGAAGCGCACAGCGATGTCCAAAACGCCGCCACAGTGCCCGATGGATGCGATCCTGAGGCTGCTCATGGGGCCATGGACCACCTACATCATCTGGGTGCTGAGCGATCAGGGGCCGCAAAGGTTCGGGGCGTTGAAGCGCTCCGTGCCGGGGATATCGACCCGAATGCTGACCGAACGGCTGCGGATGCTGCAAGATGCCGGGGTCATCTGGCGCGAACAGGCCGAGACGATCCCCCCTGCCGTCACCTATGGCTTGACGCCGCGCGGCAACGAGTTGCGACGCGTTCTCGACGGCCTGGGACAAATCGCAGAACGATGGAAGGCTGAGGGGGTGTTTCAGGACGATGACTTGGGCGCTGTTTGACTGCGCCAGCCCGAAAAACGCGTGCGTTTACTAGCTTTGGGCGGTGCCGATTCATAACGGTTGTGAGCTACGCAGCGCCGCTCGGCTTTTGCGAATGACAGTTGATGGACCTGTTGGACGCCTTTGAGCGCGGCCAGTCATGTTGCGCTGTGCGATCGTTATCACGTTTTGGAAGCAGGTGATCACCATGAGAGAAAGTAAAGGTGCCGATGTGCTCAGAGGGGCCAGGGAGGTCTTTTTGAAGTGCGGCTTCGAAGGCGCCAGTGTCGATGCCATTGCCGAACAAGCCAAGGTTTCGAAGGCGACCCTTTATGCGCATTTCTCAAGCAAAGACAGGCTCTTCTTAAGCGTTTTACGAGCTGAATGCGACAGACTTTCTGAAGAAATCTGCCGTCCGCTTTCAAACCTGGGCAATGCACAAGATGCCCTTGAAGAGCTCTCGCGGCGCATGATCGGGCTGGTCATGGATGAGGGTTACATTCGTCTCCTTCGTGTTTGCATCGGCGCGGTTCCGGTTCTGCCGGAGGCAGGCGAAATATACATGGATGCAGGCCCAACGCGCGCCATCACACACGTCGCGCAAATACTCAAAGACTTGCACGAAACGAAATCACTGAACGTTGAAAACGTTCAAAACGCCGCCAGTCAGTTCATTCACCTGTCCATCTCCGACGTCATCATGCCGCGATTGCTGGCCGTCGACCAGCCTGTCGATGCATCTGAGCATTCAAAGAGGGCGGTTGACGCTTTTCTGGCGGTATATGGCCGACGCAATGACTTATAGCGTGGGCGGTTCAAACAGCTTGCCTTCTGGTGCTTCGACAGGTGCCATGCCGCGCCTCAAGGTGACTGATCCGGTTGAACACTTGACCCAGATGGTGCCGGACACTAGCTACCCTAGCATATGCACCGACCGGACGGTACAGTTTTGAGTGAGCACATGACCCCAGCAGAAACCAGAAGCGCGTCTCGCAGGATACTGTCTGCTGCGCGCGCTATCGCCGCGCGCGCAGGTGCGGGAAAGATAACGATCGACGCGGTTGCAAAGGAGGCGGGCCTCAGCAAGGGGGGCGTGCTTTACAATTACCCGACAAAGAAGGCCCTGCTCTCGGGGCTGCTCGATGCGATGTTGGCCGAACATCGGGAGCTGCTGGACAGCGTGCCGGAGCGGCACCCCGCGCGAACCCTGCGTGGGCATCTCGAAACGGTTCTGCAATCGCAAGAGGTGGATGATGACCTGTCGATGGCGATCCTCGCGACAGCGGCCTCAGATCCGCAACTGCTCGATCCGCTGCGGGGAGAATTGACCGACGACATCGGGCGTATCCTGTCCGACACACAAGACACGCAGGGTGCCATGGTGGTTTTTTGGGCGATTCAGGGGGTGCGCTTCCAGAAACTTCTCAAGCTGCCAGACGGCGGGGCGGATCTCCGTGGTCGCGTCATCGAAAGATTAAGGACCCTGATCGATGAACTCGAATAGAATGAAGCAGAGCTGGAAACGGATCGCATCGGTTACCGTGATCGCGGCGGCGGCGCTGCTGGTTTTGTCGGTGTTTCCGGCGCTCCGGACCGATGTCCGGGCCCAGACAACGACTGACGCGCCAAAGCCTGCGGCCGAAACCCGCGAGGGGGCTGAACACGACCGGAAGGTCACAGTAGAAGTGACCCGAGCAACAAGTCGCACCGTCACGCGTGGCCGCACCGTTGCCGGGCGGGTCGCGCCAGCCCGCACCGTAGACATCGCTTTCCAGGTTTCTGGACAGGTCCTGCGCCTCGAGGTGGAACCGGGCGACAAGATCAGCCAAGGCGATCTGATCGCGGAACTCGATCCGGTCGATTTCGAACTTGCGGTGGATCGGGCGCGGGCCGCCTTTGACCTTGCGAAATCCGAGCTCGAGCGCGCGAAGAGCCTTGCCGAACGAGGGGTTGCGGCCGAAGCGCGCTTCGAAACCGCCCGTGCCGAATACGCGCAGGCCGAAGTTGCGCTGCGCGAGGCCGAGCGGCGCCTCTCACAGACGCAGATCATCGCGCCTTTCGATGCAATCGTGGCGCGCACCTTCATCGAGGAATATGTCAACGTCACCTCCGCGGCGCCGGTTGCGCGTCTTCAGGATGTCAGCGAGATGCGGATCATGATCTCTCTGCCGGAAGAACTGGCGGCGGTCGCACGCAGCGCACCCGACGCCTTTGATCTCGTGGCAAGTTTTCCAGCCGTGCCCGGCTACACGGCTCCGCTCGTGCTTCGGTCCTTTGCAACCGATGCTGACCGCACGGCGCAGACCTACGATGTGGAATTCGCCATCACGGGCGATGTCGACTCGCGGCTTCTGCCCGGGATGACGGCCAGGGTGCGCCTTTCAAATGCGGCGGCCGAATCCAGTGCACAATCTGCCATGGTCCCCGTGTCAGCGATCGATACCTCTAGCCGAACCGAGCCTTCGGTCTGGATTTACGACGAAGAGTCGGGGCAGGTCAGGCGCCGGACCGTGCGTCTGGGCCTTCCCGTCGATAACGAGATCGTGGTTCTGGAAGGTCTCCAAGGCGATGAACTGGTCGTCTCCGGCGGGTGGTGGCGGCTTCGCGACAATCAGACCGTGACGGTTGCGGGGCTCTGATCCCGCCCCCTTGACAGGACACGAACAAATCCATGGCATTCAGCATTTCCGGCGCAAGCATCCAGAGGCCCGTGGCGGTCTGGCTCCTCATCCTTTTTTGTCTTTTGGGCGGGTATTGGGGGCTGAACACCGTGGGCCGCCTTGAAGACCCGAGTTTCACGCTCAAGACCGCGCTCGTGTTCGTGCCGTATCCCGGCGCGACAGCAGTCGAGGTCGAGGAAGAGGTCTCGGACGTCATCGAAAACGCGCTGCAGCAGATGAAGCAGCTTGACCGGGTCGAATCGAAGTCGATGCCGGGCATGGCGCAGATCACGGTCGAGATCGAGGGCACCTATGGCCCGGATGAGATTCCGCAAGTCTGGGACGAGATGCGGCTGCGCATCAGCGACGTGCAGGACGACCTACCCCAGGGCGCGCGCGCACCCATTGTCAACGACGATTTCGGCGATGTCTACGGCATGTTCTACGCGGTAAAAACCGAAGGTCTCAGCCCGCGCGAGGAGCGGGATCTGGCCACGCGATTACGGCTTGGGCTGGTGACCGTCGACGGCGTTGCGAAGGTTGAGGTTCAGGGCCTTACGGAAGAGACGATCACCCTCTCGATCCCGTCCGCGCGCCTGACGGAATTGGGCCTGCCGCCAAACCAGGTTCTGGGCGTGCTGAACGATGAAAACCTCGTTTTCAACAATGGCGAGATCACCGAGGGCCCCGCCCGCATCGGCCTGTCCGTTCCGCCGGGTTACGTGACCCCCGAGGGGATCGAACAATTACGGCTTGGCGCGGCCGGAGAGGTCGGACAGGTTGCGATCCGTGACATCGCCCGCGTCTCCCGCGACGAGGCGGAACAGCCGAGCCAGGTGATCCGCCACAATGGCACGGCAGCCTTCACCCTCGGGGTTTCGGCGTTGACGAACCGCAACGTGGTCGAAGTTGGTTCGGCGGTCGCGGCCCGGCTTGAGACGTTGAAGGCCGACTTGCCGGACAGCGTCGAGATCACGCCGATCTACGAACAGCACGTCGTCGTTGACGAGGCCGTCTCCAGCTTTCTCCTGAGCCTTGCGATGTCGGTCGCCATCGTTGTCGGGGCGCTGATGATCACAATGGGCTGGCGCGCCGGCCTGGTGGTCGGCACGACGCTCGGGCTCACTGTGTTCGTCACGCTGTTCTTCATGTCGGTCTTCGGGATCGCGATGGAACGGATCAGCCTTGGTGCCCTGATCATCGCGATGGGGATGCTGGTCGACAACGCCATCGTGATCACCGAAGGAATGGTGATTGGCATGGCGCGCGGAAAGAGCGCGATAAAAGCTGCGGCCGAGACCGAAAGTTCCACGTCCATTCCGCTGCTTGGAGCCACCGTGATCGGGATCATGGCCTTTTCCGGGATCGGACTTTCGCCGGACTCCACCGGCGAGTTTCTGTTCTCGCTCTTCGCGGTGATCACCATCTCGCTGCTGATGAGCTGGATTCTGGCTGTTACGGTCACGCCATATCTCGGCATGCTGCTGCTCAAGGCGCCAAAAAAAAATACCTCGGATGATCCCTACAAGGGCGCGTTCTACGCGATCTATCGCGGGTTGCTCTGGCTCGTGCTGCGCGCGCGTGTGCTGGTTGTGCTTGTAATCGTGGGAATCACGATTGTGTCGGTGATGGCCTTCGGGCAGGTCAAGCAGGCCTTTTTCCCGGCGTCAAATACCCCGCTTTTCTATGTCGAATTCCAGATGCCGCAAGGGACCGACATCAACGTCACCGACCGTGAAATGAAACGGCTCGAACAGTTGATCCTGTCTGAAGACAAGGTGACCGACGTGACGACCTTGGTGGGGCGCGGCGCGAGCCGATTCATGTTGACATACAACCCGGAGCAGGCAGATGCCAGCTATGGCCAGCTTATCGTTCGTGTGGCCGACGCCGAGGCGATCCCGGCTATGGCCAATCGATTGAATCGTGATCTGCCGGCCGAATTTCCCAACGCGCTCGTCCGGGTCGAAGAGCTTGTCTTCGGCCCGCCCTCCGGTGCCGATGTGGCGGTCCGGTTCTCTGGTCCCGATCCGGTCGTTCTGCGCCAACTCGCCGACGATGCATTACGGATATACGAGGCCGCCGGCACAATTACCAACCCGCGCACCAATTGGCGCCAGCGCGAAATCCTTGTTGAGCCGATCGTCGATGAGTCGCGCATGCGGCTGGCCGGGGCCACGCGCAGCGCGATTGCCGATACCGTCCGCTACGGAACGTCGGGCTTGCGGGTCGGTGAATTGCGCGAAGGCGACGAGGTCATCCCGATCCACCTGCGGCTGCCCGCGACCGAACGGGACGGGGTTGACCGCGTTCGGGATCTGTCGGCCTGGTCCGATGGTGCTGGCACCTACGTTCCCATGGCCAACCTTGTGGAACGGTTCGAGCCGCGCCTCGTCGAGGCGCTGATTCACCGGCGCAACCGCGAACGCACCATTACTGCCCTTGGCGGTGCACGGGCGGATCTCACCGCCGATGAGGCCTTCAAAAGCGTGCGGGCCGAGATCGAGGCACTCCCGCGTCCCGACGGCTACAGCATGGAGTGGGGTGGCCAGTATGAAAGTTCAACCGACGCCCAGACCAGCCTTGGCAAACAGCTTCCCCTAGGCTTCCTTGTCATGCTGACAATCTCCATTCTCATGTTCAACAAGGTGCGCCAACCCCTCATCCTTTGGCTTGTCGTGCCAATGTCCGTGACGGGCATGGTGCTCGGGCTGCTTTTCACCGGCCTGCCTTTCACCTTCACTGCTCTGCTCGGCTTCCTTTCGCTGTCGGGAATGCTGATGAAGAACGCGATCGTTCTGGTCGAAGAGATCGACGTTCAGCGCGCAGAGGGTGTGGCGGATTACAAGGCAGTGATTGACGGTTCGGTCAGTCGTCTACGCCCTGTGGTGCTCGCCGCAGGCACGACGATCTTCGGCATGATACCCCTGCTGCCGGATGCGTTTTTCGCGTCTATGGCGGTGACGATCATGGGTGGCCTCGCGTTTGCCTCGGTGCTGACCCTTGTCGCCGTGCCGGTGCTTTACGCACTTCTTTTCCGCATCCGTCCACCAAAAGAAGAAAGCACCGACTCGAAAACCGGAACAGCCTCTGGTTGAAGTGGTTCATGTGAGAACGGCGGTGCAAAATTAGACCACGGTAGCGCCGTCGTATTGGCGGTGCGGGCGGCGTAAAAGTCGTCCACTTTTTCCCTTCTTGCGGCAGCAGGGAGGGCGAGGAGATTTACACCGTGGAACTTTATCTGAAGGTCAGGCTGGCGCGCAGCGAGGGGATGAGCCAGCGGGATCTGGCGCGCCATTTCAACATATCGCGCGACAGCGTTCGCAAGATGTTGGCGTTCTCATCGCCGCCGGGATACCGGCGCACGAAGGAGATCAAGCGTCCCAAGCTTGATGGGTTCAGCGAGATCATCGACGGCTGGCTTGAAGAGGACAAGAAGTTGCCTCGCAAGCAGCGCCACACAGCGAAGCGGATCCACGAGCGGCTCAAGGCGGAACACGAGTTCACCGGCGGCTATACGATTATCAAGGACTACGTTCGGCAGCGTGAACGACGCACCCGTGAGATGTTCGTGCCGCTGGCGCATCCGCCGGGCCATGCGCAAGCCGATTTTGGCGAAGCGTTGGTTGTGATCGGGGGTGTCGAACAAAAGGCCCACTTCTTCGTCCTGGATTTGCCGCACAGCGATGCCTACTTCGTGCGGGCCTATCCGGCGGCGACGGCGGAGGCCTGGATGGACGGGCATGTGCATGCCTTTGCCTTCTTTGGCGGGGTGCCTCTGTCGGTTCTCTATGACAACGACCGTTGCCTGGTCTCGAAGATCCAGCCGGATGGGACACGGGTCCGCGCGACGCAGTTCAGCGGATTGCTGTCGCACTACCTGTTCCGAGACCGCTACGGGCGGCCGGGCAAAGGGAATGACAAGGGCAATGTCGAGGGGATGGTGGGCTACGTGCGCCGCAACCACATGGTGCCGATCCCCCACTTCCCGGATTGGGAGAGCTTCAACGCCTACCTTGAAGAGCAGTGCCGTGCCCGTCAGGGCGACACCTTGCGTGGGCACACGGAGATGATCGGCGCGCGCCTGCAGCGGGATCTGGCCGAGATGCGCCCCTTGCCAGCCGCCCCCTTTGAGGCCTGCGCACAGGCCAGCGGCCGGGTGAGCTCCCAGTCTTTGGTCCGCTACAACACCAACGATTACTCGGTCCCCGTGGCCTATGGCCATCAGGATGTGTGGGTGCGGGCCTATGTCGATCAGGTGGTGATTGGCTGCCGTGGGGACGTGATCGCACGCCATCCGCGGTGCTACCCGCGCGAGGACATGGTGTTCGATCCGATCCACTACCTCCCGCTGATCGAACGCAAGATCAATGCTTTGGATCAGGCTGCGCCCCTTGCGGAGTGGGACTTGCCAGAAGAGTTCGACACGCTGCGCCGCCTGATGGAAGCGCGCATGCTGAAGATAGGGCGCCGCGAGTATGTCCAGGTGCTGCGTCTTCTGGAGACCTTCGGCATGGAGGAGCTACACGCCGCCGTAAAGCAGGCCCTGAAGATGGGCGCGGTCGGCTTTGATGCTGTGAAGCATCTGGTTCTGTGTCAGGTCGAGAAGCGGCCACCACGGCTCGACCTCGACGTGTACCCCTACCTGCCACGGGCGCGGGTCGAGACGACCTCAGCGGCCAGCTACATGTCCCTGATGTCGGAGGCTGCGGAATGACCCATGCCCCCGAAATCCTGCTGGAGCATCACCTCAAGAGGCTGAAGCTTCCGACATTCCTGCGTGAGTATCAGAAGGTGGCGCGCCAATGCGCCGCCGAGGGCTTGGACCATGTCCAGTTCCTGACGCGCCTGGTCGAACTGGAGCTGATCGATCGCGAGCGACGGATGGTCGAGCGCCGCATCAAGGCGGCCAAGTTCCCGGCCACCAAAAGCCTCGACAGCTTCGACTTCAAGGCAATCCCCAAGCTCAACAAGATGCAGGTGCTGGAACTGGCGCGCTGCGACTGGATCGAACGGCGCGAGAACGTGATCGCCCTCGGCCCAAGCGGCACCGGCAAAACCCACGTCGCCCTCGGCCTGGGGCTCGCTGCTTGCCAGAAAGGGATGACGGTCAGCTTCACCACCGCCGCGGCCTTGGTCAACGAACTGATGGAGGCGCGCGACGAGCGTCGCCTGCTGCGGGTCCAAAAACAGATGGCCAACGCCAAGCTGCTGATCATCGACGAATTGGGCTTCGTCCCTCTCTCCAAAACCGGGGCCGAGCTGCTCTTTGAATTGATCTCGCAGCGCTACGAGCGCGGGGCTACGCTGATCACGAGCAACTTGCCCTTCGATGAATGGACGGAGACCTTCGGAACCGAGCGCCTGACCGGGGCGCTCCTCGACCGGCTGACCCACCACGTCAACATCCTCGAGATGAACGGCGAAAGTTATCGCCTGGCCCAAAGCCAGGCGCGAAAAGCCACCAAAACCTCCTGACCGACAATCCATGACTTGGCCCTCACGGGCCAAGGCGGCCAGTCAACCGCCAGCTATTTGGGGAGCGCGGTCGACTGGCCGCCAGCGCTCTATGCGCCCTTCACGCCCAACCCCAAAGTGGCCTACTTTTGCGCCGCCCTTTGGTCGGGTTTTACTCCGCCGTTGACACCCGCTGGCATTCAGGATCAGACCAAGAAAAATCAACATTGGAACGCTGGTGAATTGGACTGATTCATTGGTCAGTACACCACGGGCCCTCAGGTAGATCAGCCCCAGATGCTGAAAATCAGTGATCCCCACCCAAACCGCAGCGACAAACCCCAAGAAGCCTGTCCCCGCGAGCACCAGCGCCACCGGAAAGCCACTGAAAACCCCAATCGCCATCACGACAAGCATGGCAACCGTGAGGACCTCATTCACCATTGTGCAGGCCGCTTGCTTGTTCCGGTGCACCTTGCGCACGTCTCCCTGTCAGAAAGGCGATGTTGCGAAGGGCTACGATCATCCCGGCAAGAGCCAGCAGGATGGGGCCGATGACCCCGGCAATGCGTTGTGCCCACAACTGGGTTTCCGCGTATTTCGTGGTGCGCATCAAACCGTCCCATCCGTAGTAGGTCAGGATGGCGGCGAGCGGCAGAAGGACAAAAAGGCCGCCAATCAGTTCGATCCAAGCAATGCGGCGGGCGGACCAATGTCTGCGAAGAACATCAACGCGCACGTGACCGTCGCGCAGATAGGTATACCCAAAGGTCAAGAAAATTAGGATGAACAGCAGTGACGTGGACAGGTCCGGCAAATAGCTCGACACGCCAAGTTGTAGCTTGCGATCCAGCATCTGAAGCGCGCCATAAGCAGCAATCGAAACAACTGTCAGCCACGCAGTCACGACGCCGATGCCGCGAATGCCACGGTCAATCCAATCCAAAAATCTCAAGCCGAATTCCCTCCCAAAGTTCTTTGCCTGTTAGCTGTTATCCCCCCGTGACATCTCCCTTGCGATTGTCTTGTTCCCGATTTTCCGGCCTGACTTTCGAGGTGCGAAAGCTGTCCCAGAACAGCAATGCTGCCCCACAAAAGATCGCCACGTCAGCCAAGTTGAAGGACGGCCAGTGGTATGACCCGTAATGGAAGTCGAGAAAGTCAGGGACGGCCTGATAGCGCAGACGGTCAAGGATATTGCCAAGCGCGCCTCCGATGATCAGACCGAGCGCCGCACCTGTCAGCCCGTCCGGAGCCTTCCATAGCCAGATCAGCAGCCATGCCACGACCACGGCAGCAAGTGCGACCAGACCCCACCAGGGTACGACCCCGCCGAGCATACCGAAGCTGACCCCATCGTTCAAAACCCGCACGAGGTTGAGAAAGGGCAGAACCTCGACCCCGTTCTCAAGCGCCTGGGAGTTCAGGGCAAGAGCCTTGGTGCCCTGATCAACACCAAACGCGGCGATGGCGCAAAGCCCACCGAGAACGCGGCTGTTCATGCCACCGCCTTCAGATCGGCCCGCGCGTCGCGGATGATCGCCCATGACGAGTGCAGGAACAGTCCGGCGATCCCGAACGCGACGATAAGATCGGGCCAAGCGCTGCCCAGCCAAACCACTAGCCCAGCGGCGATAACGACTGCGGCGTTGCCGATGGCGTCGTTACGCGAGAAAAGCCAGACAGCGCGCATGTTCGCATCGCCCTTGCGGTACCGCAACAACGGCAGCACGGAGATGACATTTATCACAAGAGCAATCAGGCCCAGAATCCCCATCAATGTGGCGTCTGGGGTTGTCGGCTCGAATGCCCTTATGATGGTCGTGCTAAAGACCCCAAGGCCAAGCAGGCCGAGAAAGATGCCCTGGATCAGGGCAGAGCGTGCCCGCCAGAGAAGGCTCCATCCGATGGCAAGAAGCCCCAAGAAAGTGATCGCGCCATCGCCGATGAAATCCAGCGCGTCGGCCTTCACCGCCTGTGACCCGGCAATAAACCCACCAATCATTTCCAGAACGCCGTAACCGACATTTAGAATCACGACGATCCAGAGCGCGCGGCGGTAGCCCGGGTCCTGATGGGCCGCACTTTGCTGAAGGTCCTCGTCGCTCTCGATGCGGTCGAACCCATATCCCGTTGTCTCAACGGCTTTTTCAATCTCCGGCAGGCTTGCTTCAGGGACTTTCAGAGTCATGATATGGGTCGCCGCTGATACTTTCACTGCGTCGGGCGCGACACCCGCAGACTGCGCCGCCCGCTCGATCTGGGCGGCATCCTTGGCGCAATCCATTCCGGAAACCCGGTAACGGACGGGCGACGTATCTGCTGTCGATCGGGTGCTTTCGGTGTTGGCCATCGGTGCAATACTCCTGCTAAAGTGGATCAAGTTCAAACATATCAGCAAGGAGTGATATGATGCAAGTCTTCGCCGACCGCAATGCTGCGGCCGCTGGCATCGAGCGTAGGGCAAAGCTCTTTCGCGGTCTTGCCGACCCGAGCCGACTGGCGATACTGGGCGTGCTGTGTGAAGGACCGTTGGTTGTTCACGAGATCGTCAAACGCACAGGGCTATCGCAGCCCAACGTGTCAAATCATTTGCGATGCCTTCTGGATTGCGGACTTGTCGCCAGCGACCGCGATGGGCGCTTCATTCGCTACCGGATCAGCAGTCCGCGCATAGCAGCTCTTTTAAATGATGTAGACGCCCTGCTTGATGTGGTCGCAGAAGGTGTTGGGGCTTGTGACAATTATCGCGAAGCGTGAACGATAATATCCCAATGCACGTCATCACGACCACTTCCGCGTGAGGCAAAATTTTATATGGGGCTTGCTGCCAAACGTGTTGAAAAGACCCATTATTGAAAGCGCTCAATTTAACTGCTCGGCATAGCGAGTTAAGGATCACAATTGAAGCGAAGATCAAGACGAGGCCCGGCATCGTGGCAGTAGCCTGGTTTCACCCCACAGATCGTGACAGCGCTTAGACTGATAAAGAAACGAACGGGCCCGAAGTATTACCGAGATCGTCTGGCATCAAAATTTCTCTTGAACCTCTAGTAGCTTTAGGAGTTAAGCCACCGACATAGAACGGCACCATGGAGCAAGTTGCCAATAACGCCTCACTCTTTCCCGGGCGAACAACACTGCGTTCGGGGTAAGGTTCGGTTTGCCGTCCAATGCGTGAACGGAGCAATCTATATGCTGACAAGACGACACTTCATCCAGACGACTGCCGCATTGTTCTCGGCGTCTATCTCGAGTCCGCTCCTCGCTGACACCTGGCCCACTGAAGCGGAAAAGGCGGCTTGGGATGCACAGATTACACCGCCGGGCTATAACCCAGCCACATCAAACCCGTGGGGCCTGCACCCGCGCTTTCTGCCGCAGCGGGTTATAACTAAAGATGGTCTTGTGGCCGGTGACATCCATGTCGATGCTGTCGCGCGCTATCTTTACCATATCGAGGAAGGCGGCACGGCGATGCGCTATGGCGTAGCGATTGCTCGTGGCAAACTTTATGAGCCAGGCGTCTACACGATCAAGCGCAAGGTCAGGTGGCCGCATTGGCAGCCAACACAGAACATGATTGACCGCGACCCGGAGCTCTACGCCGACATCGCTGACGGTATGGAACCCGGACCTGAGAACGCGCTCGGGTCACGGGCGCTTTATCTCTATGTCGGGGACCGAGACACCTATCTGCGCATCCACG
>Ga0189278_10215_pt1 | contig 38066 bp, 35 predicted proteins | sample N26A9minimetaG_FD_130326 | JGI IMG/M metagenome (GOLD analysis project Ga0189278, IMG submission 130326) | Marine microbial communities from the Costa Rica Dome - N26 A9 mini metaG | ecosystem: Environmental > Aquatic > Marine > Oceanic > Photic zone | place: Costa Rica: the Eastern Pacific...
AGAAATGGGCAATTTTGGCGAAACCCCTGCGGGGCGCGGCGGATTTTGCCTCTGCCATCCCGGATGTTCGCTTCCAATGATCACATTGCTGCGCTCTCATCAGGGCGCCAGCGGCAAAATCCGCCTCGCGCGGGTGGGCGACAATGAATGTCAACACGACCTAGGGGTCTACGGCGAATATGCGATGCTGGAGGGGCGGCTGACCCATCGGCTGGCCTATGAGAACACCAGATACGAATCGACCTTCATCGGCGGCGCGCCGACGCTTACCCGGACCGAAGCGCTGAAATACCGGCTGAGTTTCGGCCTGGACGGGCGCAGCGTGGCAGAGGCCGGCCATCTGCTGAACCTGCTGCTTGAGACCGGGAAGGACAGCAGTTCCTCCAGTCCGCTTTACGGACGCGAATCGACATCCCCCGCGCTGGAATACCGCGGCAGCTTTGCCGATCTGGCGGCGGAGGGGCGCGCGGTGATCGTGTCACTGCATGACCTGGGGTTGGCGGCGCGGCACTGCACCCGCCTGATCGTCGTCGACAAGGGCGGCATTGCCGCCGACGGCCCACCGCAGGCGGTGCTGACCCCAGCGCTTGTCCGCGACACCTTTAGCGTCAGCGCCTTTCTGGAAGAGACGGCATCGGGGCTTGTCTTTCAGCCGCTGGACATACTGGAATGAGCGGCGTCTCCCTTGTGCGGCCCTGGCTGAGCTTTGAGCTTGAGCGCGAGATGCAGGATGCCCTGGCCTTTCTGACCTCGCGCGATGTCTCCCGTTTCACCAACCAGAGCGCAAAGGCGGGCCGGACAACTGCGCGCTGCATTGCCACGCTGGGCCTGTCGAATGCCGAACGTGTGGGGATGCGCGTCAACAGGTAGGCGCAAGACCGGGGCACGATCAACATTGCCGTCCGGCTCAACACCGGGCTGTCGCGGACAGCGCTGATCGAGGCCCTGAGCATTGCCACGCAGGCGCGCCGGCGCCGGTGATCGACGAAGGGGTGGCCGCACCTGCCGGCCCCGGGGATTACGCCGGGCTGCACACGGATGTGGGCGCGGCTCTGGGGGCGGCGGTCTACCGCGCGACCTTGCAAGGGGTCACGGAATGGAAATCAGACAGCGGGTCAGTTCAAAGGGGATGAAACACCATGCTTGATCTTGAGAATGTGCTGAAACAGGGATTGCAGGATGCGCAGGCCGGTTGGAACATGGGATCTTTCGGGGCGATTGCCGAATTCCACCATGTTGGCGATGAGGTGCCGCCGCCCCTCGCCGCACCGCCATCCTGTTTGACATGGGGCTGGCGCAACCGCAGGTCGATTTCTGCATCCGCACCGCTGATCCCGAATTGCTGGCCCTTCTGCGCGCGAACGCAGGCCGGTCGCTTATGGATCCGGACAATCCGGCCATGGCTGCCATCCTCAGGGCGCATCCGCACCGCGTTGCCCTGACCCGGCTGGGCCGGGTCGAGGTGTTTCAGATGATCGGCGGGCCGGATACCGGCGGCACCTCCCCCGAGGGGCCACATACGCATGTCTTGTCAAAACTTCTGCGCGCGGGGCGCACCCATTCCGCCAATGCGCCGATCCCCGAAGGCTGGGTGCCCTGTGCGGGCTATCACCCCGAGAGCCCGGTTTCCGGACGGCTGGGAGAGGACAAGGCGTTCAACCGCGCCGCCTTTTACAGGTTTCAGAACATGTTGCAGGCATGGGGTCCGCAGGAATACCTGTCCGCGAAATCACTGTGCTGGGCAGCGCTTGAACGGGAGCGGGAGCCGGGCAGCATCACCGAGCCTGCGACCCGGATCGGGCGCGCCGGGCTGCGCAACGGGTTGCGGCAATGGCGGCGTCTGCAGGACGATTGCGCGCTGCTGGACCGCTGGAGCGCTGCATTTGATGCCAGCACCCTGCCCGCGGAAACCGATGATGAAAATCCGGGGCACTGAAAAGCTAGCCGTTTTGGCGGTGTCACACTTCGCTGAAACCCGCAGGCCCGTTTCTGATGGTGCAGCGCAAAAGCTGATCCGCGCCGCACCTGGGCCCGAACCTGCGGTCGATCCGGCGCGGGTGTCTCAGGCGTCAATATTGGCGTATTGGTTGCCTGCATTCGCATCCGGTTTGGACCAGTCGCGCTTGACGCCGAGATAGAGCAGGATCGCCGAGGCCACGAAGATCGAGGAATAGGTGCCCACGATCACGCCCCAGATCATCGCAAAGACGAAACCCCGGATCACGTCACCGCCAAGTGCAAAGAGCGCGATCAGCGCCAGCAGGGTGGTGAAGGAGGTCATCAATGTCCGGCTCATGGTTTCATTGATGGACAGGTTCAGGATCTCTTTCAGGGGGCGTTTCTTGTACTTGCGCAGGTTCTCCCGCACCCGGTCAAAGACAACGACGGTATCGTTCAGCGAATAGCCCACGATGGTCAGAAGCGCCGCGATGATCGCCAGATCGAACCGGATTTCAAGCTCGGAGAAGATGCCGATTGTCAGCACCACGTCATGGACAAGGGCCAGCACGGCCCCTGCGGCAAACTGCCATTCAAAGCGCAGCCAGATGTAGATCAGCACCGCCCCGATCGCCAGCGCCACGGCAATCACCGCCGTCTGGATCAGTTCGCCCGATACCTTGGGGCCCACGGATTCGACCGAAGTGAACTTGATGTCGGGCCGCGCGGTTTTCAGCGCCTGTTCCACCGCTTCGATGGTTTCGACGGTGACCGCCTGCTGTTCGTCCTGCGCCTGAATGCGAATCATCGCCACGTTCTGATCGTCGCGGAAACTGGGGTCGAACACCTCGGTGATGGTGATGTCGCCCAGCCCCAGCTTGTCAATCGCATCGCGGTATTCCGCAACAACCACGGGGCGCGGGCTTTCGGTGCGGATCGTGGTGCCGCCGCGAAAGTCGATGCCATAGTTCAGGCCCTGGATCAGGAAGGAGGCAAAGGCGATGACCATCATTAGGCCCGAAATGCCCAGCCAGAGCTTCCAGCGTGCGAAGAAGTCGAAACTCGTGTCGTCCTTGATCATTCGCAAACGCATGTCAGACCTCAATTGTTTTGGGACGCGCCCGTTCAAACCAGATCACCACCAGCAGACGGGTGACAAAGATCGCGGTAAAGACGGATGTGATGATGCCGAAGCCGAGCGTGATGGCAAAGCCGCGCACCGGGCCGGAGCCCATGGCGAACAGGATCACGGCGGTGATCAGCGTGGTGATATTGGCGTCCACGATGGCGCTGAGCGCCTTTTCATAGCCCAGTGCAATGGCGCGTGCCGGGCCCTTGGCGGTTTTCAGCTCTTCGCGGATACGTTCGAAGATCAGCACATTGGCGTCCACCGCCATGCCCACCGTCAGGACGATCCCGGCGATCCCCGGCAGGGTCAGCGTGGCGCCGATCAGGCTGAGCAGGCCGAACAGCAGGCCGACGTTGATGACCAGTGCGATATTGGCAAAGATGCCGAACAGCCCGTAGCTCATGAACATGAAGGCGAGCACGGCGACAAAGGCCACGATGGTGGCCACCTTGCCCGCGTCGATGCTGTCCTGGCCCAGTTCCGGACCGATGGTGCGTTCCTCAAGAAAGTCGAGGCCGGCGGGCAGCGCACCGGCGCGCAGCAGCACCGCGAGGTTGGTCGATTCCTCGACCGTGAAATTGCCGGTGATGATGCCGGAGCCGCCGGGAATATGGCTTTGGATCACGGGTGCGCTGATCACCTCGTCATCCAGCACGATGGCAAAGGGGGAGCCGATGTTCTCGGCGGTGTATTTGCCGAATTTGCGCGCGCCAGTGGTGTCAAAGCGGAAGCTGACCGCGGGGGAGCCGTTCTGGTCAAAGGAGGGCTGCGCATCCACCAGTTCCTCGCCGGTGACCACCGGGGCGGTCTCTACGGTGTAATATTCGCCCTCGTTGTCCAGCGAGGGCAGCAGCGAATTGCCGATGCCGGGGTTGGCATTGGCATCGGTGCCGCGGCTGACCACCGGGTTGAAGGTCAGCTGAGCGGTGGTGCCGATGATCGCCTTCAGCTCGGCGGCCGAGCCGATGCCCGGCACCTGGATCAGGATACGGTCCGATCCCTGGCGCTGGATCGTGGGTTCGCGGGTGCCGACCTCGTCGATGCGGCGGCGGATGATCTCCAGCGACTGCTGCATCGTGCGTTCATCCGTGGCCTGCTTTTCGGCATCGGAGAGGGTGATGGTGATCAGCCCGTCATTGCCGCTCACGTTGATGTCGCTGGCCCCGGCCCCGGTCAGGGTCTGCACCGGGCGGGCAAGGCCGCGCAGGATCTCCATCGCCTCGGCCATCTTGGAGGCATCCTGCAGGCGTACCCTGAGTTCGCCGTCCGGGGCCTCCTGCCGGCGCACCGGGGTCAGGCTGCGCAGGGCATCGCGGACCTCGGGCCAGGTGGCCTCCATCCGGCTTTTGTAGACATCCTGCACCCGGACTTCCGCCAGCAGATGCGCGCCGCCGCGCAGGTCCAGGCCCAGATTGACCAGACCCGATGGCATCCAGCCCGGCCACAGATCGCGCTGCGCTTCAAGTTCGGGCGTGGCGCCGCTCTGCTCGATGGCCTTGACCGCGTCGTTGTGTTGTTCGACGGGGCTGTAAAACGCGTTGGGGAGCGCCAGCCAAAGTCCCACCACGCAGGTCAGGACAATGACAATCCGCTTCCACAGATCAATCTGAAGCATGCTCTTGCCTTTACATCACGGCCGGAAAGCCGGGTTATTTGGCGGGTTCGGTCTTGGAAACCACGGTGGCGATGGTGGATTGCACCACCCGCACCTTGACGCCGTCTGCGATCTCGACCTCGATCTCGCCGTCTTCCTTGACCTTGACGACCTTGCCGATCAGCCCGCCCTGGGTGACCACCTGATCACCCCGGCGCAGGCCAGCGACCATCGCCTGATGTTCCTTGGCCTTTTTCTGCTGCGGACGGATCAACAGGAAATACATGATCCCGAAGATCAGGATGAGCGGCACGAATTGCTGGATACCTTGCATGGAAATGGTCCTTCTGGGTGGGGCCGGCCGACCCCAAAGAGCGCGACCGCGAATTTTGCCGGAACCTAAGCGCGGTGAGGTCCATGTGCAAGGTGGAAAGGGCGCGACAAACGGCCCTGTTTGGCTTGGACCGGCGCCATTTACACGCCATAGTGCGCAGATCACCCGAATGGACCGCAAAAATGACCTATGTGCCGATCCCCCTGCCCCCACATGTGCTGATGGCAATTGGCCTGCTTTTGGCTTTGGTCGTCCTCTCCAGTCTGGTCGTTCTGTTGCTGATGCCCAAGGAGATGGCCAAGCGCGAGGCGCTCAGCACGGTGCAAAGCCGCATGGGCCTGCGCATGATGCACCCCGCCGTCTTTGTCCTCGGCGCGATATTCTGGGGGGTACTGTTCGGGCTGCTCTGCATCGGATTGCTCTGGACAATCTTTGGCCTGATCTGGGGGCCGTTGCCATCCCCCGAACGGCTGCCGGGGCAAAGCAGCGCCATCTGGAACTGGCGATTTTCACTGGTGAAGCTCACCGCGTTGACAACGGTCTTGGCAGCGGTCATCGCCCTGCCTGTCACCCTGACCCGCCTGAAACTGACGCGGGATCAGAACAGACACGCCGCAGAATCGCTGTACAATGACAAGATGAACACTGCCGTTGCGGACCTCTATGCGCAGCGGCAGGTGACAAAATGGGCTGAGAACAAGGCAGAAAACGGCTGGGAAGACGACATTCCACGTCGCAACGGGGCGATCGACAGGCTTAAGGGGCTGACCGATGAAAACCCCGATCTGCGCCCAAGGGTGGACAGGCTGCTGAGCGTCTATCTGCGCGAATTGTCGCGTGAGTTTCCGGCCAAGGAGCCGCCAGAAGACGCGTCTCCGACAGATATGCGGAAATGGGCCGCCAACCTGCAACCCGCCCGGTCCGACATGGAAAATGCGGCCCAAACCCTGAGCCGACTGAACCGCAGCACAGAGGAAAGAGAAAAGGACAATCTGCCGGACTTGAAGGGCATGAACCTGCAGAAATTTGACCTGACCGGCCTGTTTCTTGCGCATGCGAACCTCACCGGGGCGCAGTTGCAGGGGGCGAGCCTCTTCGAGGCGCAGTTGCAGGGGGCGCACCTCGGCGGGGCGCAGTTGCAGGGGGCGGACCTCTTCGAGGCGCAGTTGCAGGGGGCGGACCTCCGCAGGGCGCAGTTGCAGGGGGCGAACCTCTTCGAGGCGCAGTTGCAGGGGGCGCGCCTCAGCGCGGCGCAGTTGCAGGGGGCGGACCTCATAGAGGCGCAGTTGCAGGGGGCGGACCTCAGCGGGGCGCAGTTTGATGCTGGCACAGACCTCAGCGCCGCTACTCTTCGAGGTGCGGCGCTGAGGTCTGTGGATTTTACCGATGTACCACAAATTGCCGCCCATTTAGAGTGGCTGTTTGGCGACAGCACGATGATACTGCCCGAAGGGGTGGCCCGGCCTGCGCGCTTTGATGTGGAATATGAGAGCTGGCGCGACTTCACCACCGCATGGCGCGCTTTTCAGCGCTCCATCGGTCAGGACCCTGCCGATCCCAAATAGCCTACCGTTCCGGCGCGATCTGCGCCATAAGGCGGCGCAACGACTCAAATTGCCCAAGGACGCATCCCATGCACGACATCCGCGCCATCCGTGAGAACCCCGCCGCCCTTGACGCCGCCCTGGCCCGGCGCGGCGATGCGCCGGTCTCGGCCGCTGTTCTGGAACTGGACGCGGCACGGCGGGGCAAGATTTCCGCTGCCGAAGCGGCGCAGGCGGAGCAGAATGCCGCCTCCAAACTGGTCGGCGCCGCCAAGGCCAAGGGTGATGAGGCGGAATTCGAGCGCCTGCGCGCCCTGGTGGGCGAGAAGAAAGCCGAAGTGGCCACCATGCAGGCCGAGGCCAAGGAGCTGGATGCGCAGCTGACCGACATGCTGGCGCGCATTCCCAACACCCCTGCGGATGACGTGCCGGACGGCGCGGATGAGGACGACAACGTCGAAGTGAACCGCTGGGGCGAGATCCCCGCCTTCGGCTTTGCGCCGAAAGAGCATTACGACATCGCGGGTGTGGCCGCGTCGATGGATTTCGAGACGGCGGCGAAGATTTCCGGCAGCCGTTTCGTGCTGCTGTCCGGGGCGGTGGCGCGCATCCACCGGGCGCTGGCGCAGTTCATGATCAACACCCATGTGGAGGAAAACGGCCTCACGGAGGTGAACCCGCCGGTGCTGGTCAAGGACGATGCCATGTATGGCACCGACAAGCTGCCGAAGTTCGGTGAGGACAGCTATCGCACCGAGGAAGGCATGTGGCTGGTGCCCACCTCCGAAGTGCCGCTGACCTATATCGTGGCCGACACGGTTGTCGAGGAAAGCTATCTGCCGCGCCGCTATACCGCGCATACGCTGTGCTTCCGGTCCGAGGCGGGCAGTGCCGGGCGCGACACGGCGGGCATGTTGCGCCAGCACCAGTTCGAGAAGGTGGAGATGGTCAGCATCACCCACCCCGACGAGAGCGACGCGGAGCAAAAGCGGATGCTGCGCTGTGCGGAGGGCATATTGGAGGCGTTGGGCATCCCCTATCGCACCGTGATCCTGTGTACCGGCGACATGGGGTTCGGCGCGCGGCGCACCTATGACATCGAAGCCTGGGTGCCGGGGCAGAACACCTACCGCGAGATTTCCTCCGTCTCCACCACCGGGGATTTCCAGGCGCGGCGGATGAATGCGCGGTTCAAACCCAGGGACGGCGGCAAGCCGCAGTTCCTGCATACGCTGAACGGCTCCGGTCTGGCCGTGGGGCGCTGCCTGATCGCGGTGCTGGAGAATGGCCAGCAGGAAGACGGATCGGTCGTGTTGCCCGAGGTGCTGGCGCCCTATCTGGGGGGCAAGACCCTGCTGTCGGCCGAGGGCGCGCTGGTCTGACGCCGGCCCGCCACGCGGGGCGCCGGTGCGACCTGCGTTGCCTTGACGCGCATCACGGCTATCTTTGGGAAAACCTCGTAACCTGAAGGCCCCCTGATGTCCCCTGCCCTGCGCCCCGCGATCGCTCTCCTTTGCTTCCTGCTGGCCGTGGCATTTGCCGTCTCGCCCTTTCTGGTGGAAGGATTTGCCGGGTTCGCCCCGGATCAGTTCCCGGTCCGCCAGGACAATCCACCGGTGCAGCCTGCCGGCTATGCCTTTGCGATCTGGAGCGTGATTTACGGCTGGCTGATCCTGGGCCTCGGCTGGGGCTTGGTCCGTGCCCCGCGTGACGGGCAGTGGCATGACATGCGCCTGCCGCTTTGTATCTCGCTGGCGGTGGGCAGCACATGGCTGGCGGTGGCGGTGGCCAGCCCGGTCTGGGCAACGGTGCTGATCTGGGTGATGCTGATCGCGGCGCTTGCGGCGCTGTTCATGGCCCCGGTGGCCGATACGCCCTGGGCTGCGCTGCCGGTCGGGCTTTATACCGGGTGGCTGTCTGCCGCTGCCTGCGTGTCACTGGGGCTGCTCTCGGCCGGCTATGGCTGGCTGGATCAGCAGACGGCGGCGCTGGTTTTTGTGGGGATCGCGATTTTCATCGGCTGTTTCGTGCAATCGGCACTGCGCCGCGCACCGACCTATGGGATGGCGGTGATCTGGGCGCTGGTGGCTGTGGCGGTGGCAAACCGGGACGCGGTGCAGGTCGTGGCCTGGCTGGCCGCAGGTGGCGTGGTGGTGCTGCTGGTGCCGACCCTCGCGGCAATGCGCAGGCGCTGAGGCGTGATCCGGAGTTTTTGAAAACTCCGGTCCGATTTTTTTTGAAAAAATCGCCCGCTGGCTCGATCCTTGAGATGGTCTTCGCGGCTTTGCGCAGGTGGACAGACCCAGCGCGGAGTTTTTGAAAACTCCGGCCCGATTTTTTTGAAAAAATCGTTTCCCCGCTCAGTCCTTGCGGCGACCTTCGGTGTGTTTGCGCAGTTTGGACGGCTTGGCCTTCTTGCGGCCCTTGTAGGGGTTCGCGTCATTCTGGCCGCGCATCCAAAGGCGGATGGGCGTGCCGGGCATGTCAAAGTCGATCCGCAAGCCATTGACAAGATAGCGGTTATAGCTGTCCGGCACCTTGTCGGGATGGCTGCACATGACCACGAAACCGGGGGGCCGTGTCTTGGCCTGGGTCATGTAGCGCAGTTTGATCCGCTTGCCCTGCGGCGCGGGGGGCGGATGCGCCTCCATCATGCCCGAGAGCCAGCGGTTCAGCTGCGCGGTGGTCACACGGCGGTTCCAGACCTCATAGGCGCGCATGATGGCGTCATGCAGCCGGTCGAGGCCCCTGCCCGTCTTGGCGCTGACCGTGATCAGCGGCGCACCGCGCAGCTGTGGCAGAAGCCGCTCGAAGGATTCCTTCAGCGCCTTCAGCTTGGCCTGGCGGTCTTCCTCGATGTCCCATTTGTTCACGGCGACAACCACCGCGCGGCCCTCGCGCTCGGCCAGGTCGGCGATGCGCAGGTCCTGCTGTTCAAAGGGGATTTCGGCGTCCAGCAGCACCACGACAACCTCGGCGAATTTCACCGCGCGCAGCCCGTCGGAAACGCTGAGTTTCTCCAGTTTTTCCTGAACCTTGGCCTTCTTGCGCATGCCTGCGGTGTCAAAGATGCGCATTGGCACGCCGTTCCAGTCGGTGCGCAGGGAAATCGCATCGCGGGTGATCCCGGCCTCGGGGCCGGTCAGCAGCCGGTCCTCGCCCAGGATCTGGTTGATCAGGGTGGATTTTCCCGCGTTGGGCCGACCGACGACAGCAACCTGCAACGGCTTGGCATTGGTGGGTTCCGGCACGGCATCGGTGATCTCGCCATCGTCTTCGGGCAGGTCCACATCCGTTTCGGGCGCATCAGTCTCGGCCTTGTCGGCATGGGCGTCGGCCAGAGGCATCAGCACGGAATAAAGGTCATTCAGACCCTCGCCATGTTCCGCGGACAGGCGGATCGGTTCGCCCAGGCCCAGCGAATAGGCTTCGATCACGCCGGCATCGGCCGCCTTGCCCTCAGCCTTGTTGGCGGCCAGGATCACATGGGCGGAACGTTTGCGCAGGATCTCGGCAAAGACGAGGTCCGTGGGCGTCACGCCGACGCGGGCGTCGATCATGAAGAGGCAGATGTCGGCCATGTCGACCGCGCGTTCCGTCAGGCGGCGCATCCGGCCCTGCAGGCTGTCGTCGGTGACTTCTTCCAGACCGGCGGTGTCGATCACCGTGAATTTCAGGTCGGCCAGGCGCGCGGCGCCCTCGCGCAGGTCGCGGGTCACGCCGGGCTGGTCGTCAACCAGTGCGAGGCGTTTGCCGACAAGGCGGTTGAACAGCGTGGATTTGCCGACATTGGGACGGCCAACGATGGCAAGGGTAAAGGACATGGTTCACAAGGCTCCGACAGGGCCGATGCGGCCCCTGAACCTCGCGCTTTAGACCATTAGCGGTAGGCGTGCAATTGCCCCTTGGTGGAGACCACATAGAGGGTGCCGCCGGCCACCACAGGTGCAGTGGTTGCGCCGCCGGGGATTTCGACCGTGCCGGTCAGGCTGCCATTGGTGGGATCAAAGCTGCGCAGCAGCCCGTCGTTGGATGCGATGATCACGCGGCCGCCTGCCACGATGGGGCCGTGGTGCGCCACCACTTCGGACTGGCGGCGCGGCTTGTCCTTGACGAAATTCGGCAGCGGAATGCCCCAGATGCGGCTGCCGTCACCTGCATCCAGCCTGACAAGTTCGTTCAACTCGGTGATCGCAAAGACGGAATCGCCGATCGGCCAGACCGGGCCGATGGCGCCGTCGCGCGCGGTCCACAGACGTTGGCCGCTTTCGACGTTCAGCGCGGCAAGCCTGCCGGACTGGTTGCCGACATAAACGCTGCTGCCCGACACGACCGGCCCGGAGGTCACATCGGAGACGGAAGACAGGGCGCGCCCGGGGCGTTTGCCCACAACGGAAGCGTCCCAGCGCGGCAGGCCGCCGCGGCGGAAGACACCCTGCACCTCACCGGTGCCATAGGCAAAGATCACAAATTTGTCCGTCACCGCCGGTGCCGGTGCGCCCAGCACATTGTTGACGCTGCTGCTGCCGCCGACCTGCCATTCGATCCGGCCTGTGCCCTTGTCCAGCGCCCAGCCGGTGTCGTCGCCCGAAGTGACATAGACCAGATCGCCATAGACGGTCGGGGTGCCCGAGCCTGAGGCTTCAAGCTTCTGGGTCCAGCGTTCGCCGCCGGTTGTCACGTCGAGTGCTGCCAGCACCCCGTAGCCGATGGAGACGTAAAGCGTCTGGCCATCCACGGCCAGACCGCCGCCGGTGCCCTGCCCGGCCCGGTCGGTGACCGGTGTCAGATCGCGGGTCCACAGGGTTTCACCGCTGGTCGAGACAGCGGTGACCCGCGCGTCGGCGTCCAGGGTGAAGATACGCCCGCCCGCAACCACCGGATCGGCGGTAATGCGCTGCTTGCGGCTGTCACCGGCGCCGATGTCCACGGACCAGATCGGCTGCACGGTGGCGCGCAGCGCGGGATGGGTGGTGCGGTACTGGGGCGTGCCGATGCCATGAGACCAGGAGGCATTGTTCGAGGTGCCGCCCAGCGCAATCGCGCGGCTGGTGTTCGGTCCCTTCTCTTCGCCCTCAAGCGGGGCGGCGAGTTCCGGGTCCTGCAGGATGGAGCGCACGGGCTCGCGTTTGCCCGGCAGATAGACCTGTTCCTCGGCGCAGGCGGTCAGAAGCAGCAGCGCTGTCAGCGCCCCGCCCACCATCCGGGCCGTGCCGTGGTTCTGCTTTTGCGTCATGGTCCTGCCCATTCTCGTGCCCTCACCCCAAACCGTTTGTCCGGTTCTGATCAGTTTCCGACCGCTTGCCCGGTGACTGCGTCACCGGCTGCAATCGCGTTCTCGTCAAGCTCAGGTTCTCCACCCAGCGCCACAATCACCTGTAGGGCGCGCTGTTGCAAGTCCGAGGTGGTTTCCGCATCCTGCAAAATGGCCTGGTAGCGGGCAATTGCCGCCTCCGGCTGATCCTGCGCGATGTCCAGCAACGCCAGTTGCTCACCGGCCAGCAACCGCAGCGGGTTGCCGGGCTGGGCCATCGCCTCCAGCGCCTGGCGGCGGTCTTCGACAGCCATGTCGGTATCCGGCAGGGTCATTGCCTTGAAACTGGCCAGCTGGCGGTAAATTTCCGGCACATCGCCGTCCACGGCAAGGCTTTCCAGGGTCTGGGCAGCGGCGGCGGTCTCACCGGCTTCGACCTGTTCGGCGGCGGTCAGCAACCGCAATACCGCCCCGGCCTCGGCCGATTGCGGGTCAATCCCGGCCAGTTGCTCTGCCCGGGCGGCCACGTCATTGGTCGCGAGCGCTGCCAGCATCGCGTCGCCCAGCGCCTCGGCCTGCGCCCGGTTCTGGGCTTTGGTGTATTCGTTCCAGGCCGCCCCCCCCACGATCAGCACGACGGCCAATGCAGCGATCCAGCCATAGCGGCGGAACAGGTGATACAGCCGGTCACGGCGGACCTCTTCGTTGACTTCGTCGATAAAGCTGTCTGTGTCGCTCATCAGGGCTGCCTCTGGTCCTTGGTTTTTCACCTCTTAACCCGCAGGAGGGAGCAAGCCAAGGGCTAGCAACCTGCTAGCAACCTGCACCAAATCGTGCATTTCGACAGATTCCCGCAAGAAATCCACAAAAAATCCCTCAACTAAACTAGGCAGTTCACTTTTAAAGTATTACATAGCCGAAAACGCGGCTGGCCGAGGGCTTGGCCAGCCGCCCCAAGCATGAGGCCGCGCGATGCGTATTTTCTCTATCCTTGCAGCCATTGCCGTGACTGCCACCCTTGCCATGTCGATCCTTGCACGCCCGCAGCTTATGGCCATGTTGGGCGCCGCAGATGCGGCGGATGTGCCGGTCGAAGCAGCACAGGCCGGGGCGGCGCCCGAGACGCCCGCTGCCGCGCCACAGCCGGAAACCCGGCGGGTCAAGGTCAGTGTAAGGCGATTCGAGGCGCAGCAGGTCGACAGCGCGGTCATTCTTCGGGGCCAGACTGAGGCCGCGCGCGAGGTCGATGTCCGCGCCGAGACTTCGGCGGTTGTCTCCTCCGCCCCGCTGCGCAAGGGAACCAAAGTGTCGCAGGGCGATCCGATGTGCGTGCTGGACGCAGGCACCCGCGGGGCCGCCCTGCAGGAAGCCCGGGCAAGGCTGAGCGAAGCCCGGAGCCGGGTGCCGGAGGCGCAGGCGCGGGTCGAGGAAGCCCAGGCCAAGCTGGAAGAAGCCAAGATCAACCAGAATGCCGCCTCGCGGCTGAGCGAGGACGGCTTTGCCTCGCAGACGCGGGTCGCCTCTTCGGATGCTTCGGTCGCCACGGCGCGGGCTGCGGTCAGCTCCGCCACCTCCGGGCTCAGCGCGGCGCAATCGGGCATCGAGGCTGCAACAGCCGCCGTGGCCAGTGCGGAAAAGGAAATCGAACGGCTGACCATGACCGCGCCCTTTGACGGGCTGCTGGAAAGCGACACCGCCGAACTGGGCAGCCTGCTGCAGCCCGGTGGCCTTTGCGCGACAATCATCCAGCTGAACCCGATCAAGCTGGTCGGCTTTGTGCCCGAAACCGAGGTAAACCGCGTCAGCCTGGGCGCGCAGGCCGGTGCGCGGCTGGCGGCGGGCGGCGATGACCTTGTGGGTAAGGTGATTTTCCTGTCGCGTTCCGCTGATCCGCAGACCCGCACCTTCCGGGTCGAGATCGAAGTGCCGAACCCCGACCTGACGATCCGGGACGGGCAGACCGCCGAGATCGCCATTGCCGCGGCCGGCGTGCAGGCCCATCTGATACCGCAAAGCGCGATGACCCTGAACGATGACGGGGCCCTGGGCGTGCGCATGGTGGACGAAACCGACACCGTCTCCTTTGCCCCGGTCAGCATCATGCGTGACACCGCCAGCGGTGTCTGGGTCACCGGCCTGCCCGACCCCGCCAATGTGATCGTGGTTGGTCAGGAATATGTGACCGCCGGTGTCCAGGTCGATCCGACCTATCAGGAGGTCACGCAATGAGCGAGATCGTCGATTGGGCCGCCAGCCGTGCGCGGATGGTTCTGGCCTTTATCCTGCTGAGCCTGGTGGTCGGCGGCTATGCCTATTCCACCCTGCCCAAGGAAGGCGAGCCGGACATCGAGATTCCGGCGCTTTTCGTTTCGGTCCAGTTTCCGGGAATTTCCGCCGCTGACAGCGAAACCCTGCTGGTCAAGCCGATGGAAACGGAACTGGCCGATCTGGACGGGCTGAAGACCATGACCGGCACGGCGGCGGAAAACTACGCCGGCGTCGCGCTGGAGTTCGAATTCGGCTGGGACAAGACCAAGATCATGGCCGATGTCCGTGACGCCATGGGCAACGCCCAGGCCGATTTCCCCGAAGGGGCGGAAACCTATTCGATCAACGAGATCAACTTTTCCGAATTCCCGATCATCATCGTGAACCTGACCGGCCCGGTGCCCGAGCGCACGATGGCGCGGGTGGCCCGCGATCTTCAGGACGATCTTGAAGGGCTGGATGCGGTGCTGGAGGCGGGCATTGCAGGCAACCGCGACGAGATGCTGGAAGTGCTGATCGACCCGCTGCGGCTGGAGGCCTACAACGTCACGGCGAACGAATTGATCAGCGTGGTCCAGAACAACAACCAGCTGATTGCCGCGGGCGAGGTCGAGACCGACCAGGGCACCTTCTCGGTCAAGATCCCGTCGTCCTTTGATGACCCGTCCGATGTCTACAACCTGCCGGTCAAGACCAATGGCGACCGGGTGGTCACCCTGGGGGACCTGGCCGAGATCAACCTCACCTTCGAGGACCGCAAGGGCACGGCTCGGTTCAACGATGAAAAGACGCTGGCGCTGCAGGTGGTCAAGCGCAAGGGTTTCAACCTGATCGACACCGCGGCCCAGGTGAAGGAGATCGTCGCCGAACGCGCTGCCGCCTGGCCCGACGGGCTGCAGGCGGCCGTCACCGTCGGCACCTCCAACGACCAGAGCCGGGTCGTAGACAGCATGGTGCAGCAGCTTCTCGGCTCGGTCTTTACCGCCGTGGCGCTGGTGATGATCGTGGTGCTGGCCGCACTTGGCATCCGCGCCGCCCTGCTGGTGGGCTTTGCGATCCCGACCTCTTTCCTTCTGTGCTTCGCCTTCCTCGCGCTGATGGGCATTTCGGTGTCCAATATCGTGATGTTCGGCCTGATCCTGGCGGTGGGGATGCTGGTGGACGGGGCCATCGTGGTGGTCGAATATGCCGACAAGCGCCAGCAGGAGGGCGAAGGCCCGATGCGCGCCTATGTCGAAGCGGCCAAGCGGATGTTCTGGCCGGTGATTTCCTCTACCGCGACAACGCTCTGCGCCTTCCTGCCGATGCTGTTCTGGCCCGGTGTGCCGGGTGAATTCATGGGCATGTTGCCGGTCACGCTGATCTTTGTGCTGTCGGCCTCGCTGGTGGTGGCGCTGATCTATCTGCCGGTGATGGGCGGTGTGACCGGGCGGCTGGAAAACTGGATGGCGCGTCAGATGAACGCGGTGGCGGCGCTGCCGCTGTGGCTGCACCTGCTGCTGTTTGTCGGCGCGGCGCTGCTTTTCGTGCCTGCCGTCCTGCTGATGGGCCCGACCCAGCCCAATGCCCCCGGCCTGCTGTTCCAGTGGATCGGCGCGCAGTTCGGCGGCATGGATGCGCTGTCGGTGTTCTCGGTGGTCAGCACCTTTGCCATCGTGTTTGCGATCATCGTGATCGCGGCTGCGGTTGGCGCGCTGGCGCTGGGGGGGCTGATGCTGGGGCTGGTGTGCCTCTTTGCGCTGATGACCCGTCTGGGCCGTGCGGGCCGCTGGCTGGTCGCACGCATGTTCCGCCGCGAGCCCGACCGCATCCATGCAGGCTATCGCCGGAACGGGTTCGGCTATGTCATGGCCTTCATCGCGGGCAACCCGGTGATGCCGCTGGCCGTGGCGGGCGCGGTGTTCATCTTTGTCGGCACCGTGCTGATCTATTTCACCAACAACTCCAGGGGGGTCGAGTTCTTTGTCGAATCCGAACCCGAGCAGGCGATTGTCTATGTGCTGGCGCGAGGCAACCTGTCGCTGGAGGAAAAGGACCAGCTGCTGCATCAGGCCGAAGAGATCGTGCTGGCACATCCCGGCGTTGATACGGTGTTTGCCTTTGCCGGCGAAGGCGGGTTGAACAGCAACACCGGCGGGGCACAGACCCCCAAGGACAGCATCGGGCAGGTCCAGTTCGAGACGATCCCCTGGGAGGATCGTCCGCAGATGGTCGAACCCTGGTTCACGATTCCGCTGCTGGGCACCACGGTGACCCGCCATACCCAGGACCCGGCCTATGATGGCGATGTCATCATCGACGACCTGACCGCGCAGCTTGAGCAGATCCCCGGCATCCGGATCGAGATCCTGGCGCAGGCGCGCGGCCCGGCCTCGGGCAAGCCGGTGCATCTGCGGCTGAAATCCGACAGCTACACCGACCTGGTCAAGGCCACCGAACAGGTCCGCGCGCAATATGAGAAAACGCCCGGCCTGACCCTGATCGAAGACACCCGCCCCCTGCCCGGCATCGACTGGCAGATCGACGTGGATGTCGAAAAGGCCGGGCGCTACGGCGCTGATGTGGTTTCTGTCGGGGCGATGGTTCAGCTTGTCACCCGGGGCCTGCTGCTGGACACGATGCGGGTCGATACCTCGGACGAGGAGATCGAGATCCGCGTGCGCCTGCCCGAGCAGGACCGGGTGCTGTCCACCCTCGACACGCTCAAGGTGCGCACCGCCGACGGGCTGATCCCGCTGTCGAACTTCATCACCCGCACGCCGGTCCCGAAACTGGCCGAGATCAACCGGATCGACCAGAAACGGTATCTGGACGTCAAGGCCGATGTGGCACCGGGGCTGATGAAAGTGGTGCGTGGCGATGCCGCCACCGGCGAGACCATTGCGACTTTGCGCCCTGCCCACGCAGGGGCGGCGGCGGAGGTGACCCTGCCGGGGGGTGCCGCCTATACCGTGATCGACCGTGCGGAGGCCGGCAAGGGTGCCGACCTGCAGGCCGATCTGGACAGTGGCGCATTCCGGCTGGTGCCGGTCAATGCAAACGAGCGGATCGCGGAACTGACCAAATGGCTGGACACCAACCCGCTGGACCTTGGGGTGACCACCGAATGGACCGGCGACCAGGAGGACCAGGCCGAAAGCCAGGCCTTCCTGTCCTCGGCCTTTACCGCCGCGCTGGGGCTGATGTTCATTATCCTGCTGGCGCAGTTCAACAGCTTTTACAACGCGGTGCTGGTTCTGGTGGCGGTGGTGCTCTCCACCACCGGCGTGCTGATCGGGATGCTGGTCATGGACCAGACCTTCAGCATCATCATGACCGGGACGGGGATCGTGGCTCTGGCAGGGATCGTGGTGAACAACAACATCATCCTGATCGACACCTACCAGGAATACGAGCGCTACATGCCCCGGATCGAGGCGATCATCCGCACCGCGCAGGCGCGGATCCGGCCGGTGCTGCTGACCACGATCACGACAATGGCGGGTCTTGCGCCGATGATGTTCGGGCTCAGCCTCGACTTTGCCGCCGGCGGCTATACCATCGACAGCCCCACCGCGCTGTGGTGGAAACAGCTGGCCACGGCGGTGGTCTTCGGGCTTGGCATCGCGACCGTGCTGACGCTGATGGTGACGCCCTCGCTGCTGGCGATCCGGGTCTGGGCCACAACCTATGTGCGCTGGGTGGCGCGCCTGCTGGCGCGGATGTCGCTGGGGCGGGCAAGCCAGGCGGCGCGGGACTGGGCGCTGGCCCGCGATGCGCGCCGCATGAAACCGCAGGAGATCATCTGGGATGATGTACCTGCGCCGGTGCCGGTGATGTCGCCACGCCTGTCTGCCGCCGAATAGGCGGCTGACAGGCCGACCGGGAAGCGCGCAATGTGACGTGAGGCGCAAGCCGACCCGTCGCATTCGGCTTGTTGCGGGCCCGGGTGTCAGTCATCATCGACGGCAGAAATGTCCGCGCCAAAGGTCCGGTCCTGGTCGCTGTCGCAAGACATGCGACAAGTCTTTCGGGCACTAGGTCGTGTTGACATTCATTGTGGCCCACCCGCGCGAGACGGATTTTGCCGCCCTGCCGCCCTATGCCGCGTCTTCGGATTGCTGGCGCTGCCAGAGCTGCGCGTAACGCCCGCCGCGCGCCAGCAGGTCGTCGTGGCGGCCCTGTTCGACGATTTCGCCCTTTTCCAGCACCACGATGCGATCCGCTTCGGCGATGGTGGAGAGGCGGTGCGCAATGGTGAGCACGGTCCGCCCCTGACCTGCACGGCGCAGCGCATCCTGAATTTCCTGCTCCGTTTCGGTGTCGAGCGCGCTTGTCGCCTCGTCCAGCAACAGGATCGGCGGATCCTTGAGCAGGGTCCGCGCGATGCCGACACGCTGCTTTTCACCACCCGAGAGCTTCAAGCCCCTTTCGCCCACCGCCGTCTCATAGCCCAGCGGCAGGGACTGGATGAAATCATGTATCTGGGCATCGCGGGCGGCAGCCTCGATCTCCTCGCGGGTGGCGCCCTCGCGCCCGTAGGCGATGTTGTAGAGGATCGTGTCGTTGAACAGCACCGTGTCCTGCGGCACCACGCCGATGGCGCGGTGCAGGCTGTTCTGGGTCACGTCGCGCAGATCCTGCCCGTCAATGCGCAGCGCGCCGCCCTGCACGTCGTAGAAGCGGAACAAGAGTCTGCCGATGGTGGATTTGCCCGAACCGGTGGAGCCGACAATGGCCACGGTTTCGCCGGGCTGCGCCTCAAGGCTGATGCCCCGCAGAATCTGCCGGTCCGGATCATAGCCGAAACGCACGTCATCCAGGGTGACGCGCCCGCCGGTGACCGTCAGCTCTGTGGCGCCGGGCTTGTCGGTGATCTCGGCCGGTTGTTCCAGCAGCCCGAACATCTGCCCCATGTCCACCAGCGCCTGGCGGATTTCGCGGTAGACCGTGCCGAGGAAGTTCAGCGGTACGGTGATCTGGATCATATAGGCGTTGACCATCACGAAATCGCCCACCGTCAGCGTGCCCTTCTGCACGCCGATGGCCGCCATGACCATCACCGCGACAAGGCCCGCCGTGATCAGCAGGGATTGTCCGAAGTTCAGGAAAGCCAGCGAATAATTGGTCTTGATCGCCGCCTGTTCATAACCCGCCATTGCGCTGTCATAGCGGGCGGCTTCGCGGCTTTCCGCGCCGAAGTATTTCACTGTCTCATAGTTCAGCAGGCTGTCGATGGCCTTTTGATTGGCGTCGGTATCCTGATCGTTCATCTCGCGGCGCAGCTTCACGCGCCATTCGGTCACCGCAAAGGTGAACCAGACATAAAGTGCGATCGTCACCGCCACGACCACGGTGTACCAGAAGTCGAAAAGCACCGTCAGGATCACCGCGATCAGCAGCAGTTCAAGGATCAGCGGCCCGATGGAAAACAGCAGGAAACGCAGCAGGAAATCGACGCCCTTGACCCCGCGTTCGATGATCCGGCTGAGACCCCCGGTCTTGCGCGTGATGTGATAGCGCATGGAGAGCTTGTGGATATGCTCGAAAGTTTCCAGCGCCAGCATGCGCAGGGCGCGTTGTCCGACACGGGCAAAGACCGCATCGCGCAACTGCTGGAAGCCCACATTCATCAGCCGGGCCATGCCATAGGCGATGGTCAGCGACACCGCCCCAAGCGCCAGTATCGGGGTGCCTTCGCCCGCCAGCGCATCCACCGCATCCTTGTAGAACAGCGGCGTTGCCACCGAGATCAGCTTGGACACCACCAGGGCGACCATCGCCCAGACGACCCGGTGTTTGACCCAGGGCATGTCGCGCGGCCAGAGATAGGGCGCGACCTTGCGCAGCACGCGCATGGCGGACTGGCGTTCGGCCTGGTCTGCAAGTTGTTCGTCTGTGAGGAGTTCGGGGGGCGTATCGCTCCGCTTGGCAGAGGGACTGGCGGTATCTGACGGCATGAAGGTTCCTATCGGCTGGAAACCCTACATAAGACGGGACAGCGGCGGTTGCCACCGCAACCGGGATATTCGGAATATCCGGCGCATCTTTTTCCGAAAGCGTGGCGTCCCGCCGTCAGTCGGGCAGGTCGAACACCTGGCCGGGATAGATCAGATCGGGGTCTCTGATCGCGTCGGAATTCGCTTCGAACACCCGGACGTAAAGCAACCCGTCGCCATACCTTTCGCGCGCGATGGCCCAGAGGGTCGCGCCCTTTTGCACCGTGATCGCCTTGATCGGGCCGTCCTGCCCGGCACCGGCGGCTTCCAGGGTGGCCACGGATTCGCGTTTGAACGGGGTTTCGACCCGGCTGGAGACCTTGCCTTCGGGGGTCACCTCGTCCACCCGCAGGGTATAGACACCGGCATCCACATCCGGCAGATCGCCGCGCCAACGGCCGTTTTCGTCGACTGGCAGGCTGATCACCGATTTATTGTCCAGATAGACACGCACCACCCTGGTGTCGGGCCGCGCACGTCCGGACAATTGCACCTGTCCGGCGTCGGAATAGCTGATGGTGTCCAGCGCGACCGATTGCAGAGCATCCGGGCGCGGGGCATTCAGCAGTTCCACCCCCTCCTCCGTCGCCTTGAGCAGCGCGACATCTTGCTCCGGCTCTGGCGTGTTTGTGGTTTCGGATGTTGCGGCGGCAGTCACCGGCTCTGACGCGGCTGGCGCTTGCACCGGTTCGGCATCGGCCGTCTCAACCGGCGCGTCGTCCTCCGCCGCCGGTTGCGCATCGGGCGCGGGCTCACTCTGCACCGCTGCGGTTTCGGGCGCAGATTGGGGGGCGGTGGTTTGTTCAGGGTGCGCGGCTTGCGCCACGGCTTCATCTGCGGGCAGCGGATCAGCGGTTTCGCCTGGCACCTCCGGTCCGGGCGCATCGGCCCGGGCTGCGGGTGTCTGTTCTGCAATGGGTTCGGCATCAGATGCCGCAGTATCGGCGGCTTGCGCGACCTCTGCCGCGGGCGGGGTGGTCGGCGCCAGGATGATGCTGTCGCGGGACGTCGTGGTCTGCCCCCCCGGCGCGGTCTGGGACAGGCTGAGCACATGGCCCTTGCCGTCCGGCGGGATGATCGCAAGCGTCGCGAATTTGCCACTGCCATCCGCCGTGGCGCTGGCGATGGCTGCGCCGTCTTGCAGGATGTCGATCCGGGCACCCGGCGCGGCACGGCCGGCAATGACCGTCATGCCGTCACCCTCGCGGCGGACCTCATCAAAGGCCAGATCAAAGGCCAGAGCGGGTTCGGGCTCGGCAGATGCCATCTGGCTGGCGTCCTCCTGCGCGGGCGGATCCTGTGTGGCGGCGTTGTCCACCGCCTCACCCTCTGCCTGATCCCCCGCTGCACTGGCTTGCGCCGGTTCAGCGGTATCTGCTGCGGCGGGTGCATTGGCCGTTTCGGCCTGCGGTATCTCGGGGACAAGTGCCACGGGCGCGGAGTTTGGCGGATATTCGGAACCGCGCAGCTGGAACCAGCTTGCCGCCCCGATCACAACAGCGCCAATGGCCACAATCGTCAGAACACCTGACCGGCCGCCAAGCGCCGCCATTGACTTGCTCATGCAATCCATCCTTCCCCAAGGTTGAGCCTTTCTATCAGGCGCGATAACAGGGGTCAAAATCCCACTGCGGATGAATTTCAATTTCCATGCAAGAGGTGCCGAGATGACGCATACCCCTGGACCGAACTCTGTCTGTGTCTACTGCGGCTCCCGCCCCGGCACCGATCCGGCCTATATGAAAGACGCAGAGACCCTGGGCAAAGGCCTGGCAGATGCGGGCCTGCGGCTGGTCTATGGCGCGGGGGATGTGGGGTTGATGGGCAGTGTCGCGCGGGCGGCACAGGCGGCGGGAGGAGAAACCTTTGGCGTGATCCCGCAGCATCTGGTGGCCTGGGAGGTCGGCAAGACCGATCTGACGACCTATGTGGTGACAGAGACCATGCACGAGCGCAAAAAGGTGATGTTCATGAACTGCGATGCGGTCGTGGTCCTGCCGGGCGGTGCGGGGTCATTGGACGAATTGTTCGAGGTTCTGACCTGGCGGCAGCTTGGCCTGCATGAAAAGCCCGTTTTCATCGTGAATACAAATGGATACTGGGAGCCTTTGATGCAGCTGGTGAACCATGTGATCGATCAGGGCTTTGCCGACGCCAGCTTGCTGGACTATCTGACACCTGTGGCGGATGCCGCAGAGACGCTCGCCGGGCTCAAGGCGCATTTCGGCTGAAGCGCGCCTTGATGCAACGCTTCAGCCTTCGCGTTCAAACCTCTGATTACGCGGCGATTTCCCTCGCGACCAGAGTTTCGATCTGATCAACGGGGTGGTTCGTGAGGGTCTTCGGAACCTCCGCGACAACCCGGTCCGCGACTTCCTTGTGGATCTCGCGCCGCAGTTCGCCCAGGGTGTGCGGCGGTGCGACCAGCACGATCCGGTCAAACGCCCCCTGGTGCGCTTTTCTGTACAGGATTTCGGCCAGTTCCCCGGCGAAACGATCCTTTGCCAGCTGGTGCCAGTCGGTGTCCTGCACGGCGGAGCGGTGGACGCTGGGGCCGTCGTTGAACCGCCCTCGCCGGTTTGCGGCCTGTTCGCGGTTGGGCGGATTGTCTTGCGCCTCTTCCCGGAACACCTCCAGGAACGGGTCTTCGCCGTCGGTCTGATTGACCAGGAACAGCGCCTTTTCACCATCAGCGATCAGCACCCATGTGCCGTTTGTAAGCTTGGTCATGCGGTCTCTCCATGGTTGCGTTTGTCCTGTCCGGTGACGCGGGTGGTCCCTTCCGGATTTTCAGTTGCGCGTTTCTTTTCGTCCTGCGTGGCGACATCACGTTCGAGATTACCGCCGGAGCGGCCTTGCTGGCCGATTTCGGTGGTTTCACCGATGATCTTATCGCTGTCTCTGCTGCCGTCTTTGGATCTGTGTCGCTCTGCCATGTGGTGCCTCCTGTCTTTTGGGTGGTTAAGGATCAAACGCGGGAGGGCGCCACGGGGTTCCGACATGAAAACACCCCGCAGGCTGACCTGCGGGGTGTATCTGTCTGTTCTCATTCGCAAAGCGCGCCTCAGAGACGAGAGGCGACGTTTTCCCAGTTCACCCAGCTTGCCACATCGCGGCGGGCGTCGGAGACTGGGAGAGCAACGCTTCGGTTAGAGACGGGAAGCGACGTTTTCCCAGTTCACCCAGCCTGCCGCATCGCGGCGGGCGTCGGTGACTGGGAGAGCAACGCTTCGGTTAGAGACGGGAAGCGACGTTTTCCCAGTTCACCCAGCCTGCCGCATCGCGGCGGGCGTCGGTGACTGGGAGAGCGCCCTTTGCCTCAGAGACGAGAGGCGACGTTTTCCCAGTTCACAAGGTTGTCCAGGAAGTTGGACAGATAGTCGGGACGCGCGTTGCGGAAGTCGATGTAGTAGGAATGTTCCCACACGTCACAACCCAGCAGAGCCGTCTGGCCGAAGCAGACCGGGTTCACGCCGTTTTCCGTCTTGGTGACCTTGAGGCCGCCATCGGTGTCCTTGACCAGCCATGCCCAGCCGGAGCCGAACTGACCGGCGCCTGCGGCCTTGAACTCGTCCTTGAACTTGTCGACGGAGCCAAAGCTCTCGTTGATGGCCTTTTCCAGCTCACCCGGCATGGCGGTGCTGTCGGGGCCCATCATTTCCCAGAACTGGTTGTGGTTCCACAACTGGCTGATGTTGTTGAAAATTCCGTTCTGCGCCACGGCAGAAGCATCGTAGGTGCCCTTGATGATCTCCTCAAGGGACTTGCCTTCCCACTCGGTGCCCTCAATCGCCTTGTTGCCGTTGGTGACATAGGCGTTGTGGTGCTTGTCGTGGTGAAACTCCAGCGTTTCCGCGCTCATGCCCTTGGCGGCAAGCGCATCGTGGGCATAGGGAAGGTCGGGAAGAGAAAAAGCCATGATCAGGGTCTCCTAAATTGCATTTCTTACAGGTCACATGAAGTACGCATGCCGCATAGGTCAAGTGCACTCTATGACATCAACGCAGCAGATCGGCAATTCGTCGCAACTTCATTTGATTTTCTGGCATTGCCCTTCGGTAAAATATCGACCGACATTTGAAGGAACGATGGATTCCATTCTGATATGAAGCGTTTTCTTGTCAACGGAACCTTTATAGAGCACCCGACCGATGCTCGTGCCATCACGGAATTTCAGGCCCTTCAACTCCCAGGAAAAGCGCACACGCTTGCCCTCGTTGGATACCAGCTTGATTGGAATCGGTGACTTGTGAAGTTTATTGATTGCGTAATCAAATGCCGCCGGGTTGGTCCATCCCTCGACGAAACTCAGATACATCTTGTCGCCAAACCCACCGTTGGTGTTCAGCTGCTTCAAGTTGCATTCAAGAGTGAACCCCTGGGCCGCCTGCACGGACCCGGCGCCTGCCAGAATTGCCAGACTAATTGCTAAACTCTTGATAGCTTTCATATTTCCAACCTTCCCTTGAAATTGACCTATCTTTTGTCCCGAATCTTGCAGCTGCCCCTGGCGGACCACCGCTGGGGGTAGGCCGCGGGTTTGGCCACGACCGAGACAGCCCGCGTCGCGGTATTCAGATTGGCGAGGTAGCGGAATGTCGGAATGTAATTGCCAGCATCGTCCCTGGCATTCGCCACGGTCCAGTTGATGCGCAGGTTGTCGCCGCGTCGGGTGACCTGTGCCTCCGCGGATCCGTCCAGAAAGGCCAGCGTGATGCCGTCGATCACCTTTGCCCGGCCATCGTCCTCAAAAACGAAGGCCATCTTGGGCGAGACCCAGCCATTGTGGATGCGCGTCCTGAGATCACATTCGTAGAGGGTCGCAGCACGGGCAACGCCGGCAGCGGCCATAAGCAGGCAAGCCGCTGCTGTCACTGAACGTCTGATGGTCACCTGAACTGCCCCACACTCATTACACGAACTGGTTTTAGAGCGTGAATGGCGGCGCAGGTCAAGGAGGGTGTCAGGCGTAGTGACGGACTTCGGACCCGGGCATTGCCGCGGTTTTCAGCAGGTCGAACATATATTGCGCGACCGAACGGAAGCAGACGATGCGTGCCGAGGTGCCATCCGGCATCCAGAAGGCGGCAGGCACCTGGGCAAAGCGGGTGCGGCGGAACATGGTGCCGTTGAACTGATCCGGGTGCATGTCCACCGGGGCCAGTTTCGCGATCACCTCGCGCGCGTGGTCGCCCTTTATGTCGAAGACCGCCCGCGCGTCCGAGACGTTGACCACCAGCGCATGGCTGCCCGCCAGCTTTTCGCGAAGATCTGCCAGACGGTCCTGCACATCCGCATAAGCACAGATGATCAGCAATTCGTCCGGCGACATCCAGGCGATCCCCTGGCTGCCCTGGGTGTTGCAATGTCCCTGCTCGGGCAGGTTGACGCCGCCTGCGGCCACAGCAGCCTTGACCAGCGCCTTGTCCGACAGGTCGCCGCGCAGGGTGATCATGCCGATGGGGCCGATTTCGGATATTGTCACCAGACCGGTGTCGTCAGAGATATTCTTGAGCGCGCTTACAGGATCAGACATTCTGCTTTTCCCCGTCCTTGTCATAGAAAACCGGATCGACGATCCGTGCCTCGTAAACCTTGCCGTCCACCCCGGGGAAGCTGATCACCTCGCCCATGCGGTCGGGTCCGTGCAGGACCAGCCCCATGGCGATCCCTTTGTTCAGGTTGGGCGAATGATAGCTGGAGGTGACCCGCCCGATGGTGTTGCGCTGACCATTGTCGTTGGTCCCCTCACCCACCGCATAGGCACCATCCGGCAGGGTGCTGCCATCGGTGGTTTCCAGCCCGACCAGTTGCCAGCGCTCGGGGTCGGTCATATGGCTGCGCGCCTGGGCGCGTTTGCCCAGGTAATCCTCTTTCTTCTTGGAGATTGCCCAGTTCAGGCCCAGATCCTGCGGGATCACGGTGCCGTCCGTCTCGTCCCCGATCATGATGAAACCCTTTTCGGCGCGCAGGATGTGCAGCGCCTCGGTGCCATAGGGCATCACGCCCAGATCGGCACCTACCGCCATCAGCGCATCCCAGAGCGCCTGACCATGGCTGGCATCCACCGCGATCTCATAGCTCAGCTCCCCCGAGAAGGAGATGCGATAGACCCGGCAGGGATAGCCGCCCAGCGTGCCATCGGCCCAATCCATGAAGCCCAGCGTCTCCTTGCTGACATCCATGCCACCCAGGCGTTCCAGCGCCTGCCGGGCATTGGGGCCGACCACGGCGATCTGCGCGTATTGCTCGGTCACATTGGCGACATAGACCTGCCAGTCCCACCATTCTGTCTGCAGCCATTCCTCCATATGGGCATGGATGCTTTCGGCACCGCCGGTGGTGGTGTGGCACAGCCAGGTGTCTTCGTCGATCCGGGCAACCACGCCGTCGTCGATCAGGAAACCGTTTTCGTTGCACATCAGCCCATAGCGGCATTTGCCCGGCTTCAGGGTCGACATCATGTTGGTGTATAGCATGTCGAGGAAACGGCCCGCGTCCGGCCCCTTGACGATGATCTTGCCGAGGGTGGAGGCATCGAGCAACCCGAGGTTCTCGCGCACGTTCTTCACTTCGCGCATGACCGCGTCATGGGTGCTTTCGGAACCACGTTTGAAGGCATAGGGCCTGCGCCACTGGCCCACGGGCTCCCATTCCGCGCCATTGGCGTCGTGCCAGCCGTGCATCGGGGTGCGGCGCAGCGGCTGGAAGGTGGCACCGCGCGCCCCGCCCCCGATCGCGCCCATGGAAATGGGGTGATAGGGCGGGCGGAACGTGGTGGTGCCGACCGTCGGGATCTCTGCATCCAGCGCGCCGGCCAGCGTGGCAAGCCCGTTGATATTGCTGAGTTTCCCCTGATCCGTCGCCATGCCCAGCGTGGTGTAGCGCTTGGCGTGTTCGACGCTGACAAAACCTTCCTGAGCCGCCAGCCGCACGTCGGAGACCTTGACGTCGTTCTGGTAGTCCAGCCAGGTTTTCTCACGCAGCTTGGCGCTGGCGCCATGGGGCATCATCCAGACCGGTGCCAGCGGTGCCTCCTCGCGGCGGGCAGCATTGGGGGCGCTGATGTCGCGGGGCAGCTTGAAGCCCAATGTCGTCAACACACCGTCCGCCGCCGCATGCGCGTCATGCAGCACGTCGTCCAGCGGGAACATGCCCGAAGCCGCCCCTGCGGTGGTGACAAAGCCGACGCCATCCGCGCCTTTTGGCGGGTTATCCACATCCGGGCTGAAACAGGCCCGCTTGCTGTCCCAGCGCAATTTGCCACCGCAATGGGACCACAGGTGCACCACCGGAGACCAGCCGCCGGACATGGCAACCGCATCGCAGGCGATCTCTTCCAGCACCGCGCCCTCGCCCGCCTGTGAACAGATCGCAACGCCGGTTACGCGCTTGCCACCTTTCACGGAGGAAATCGCATGGCCCATCAGAATGCGGATGCCCAGGGCACGGGCCTGCGCGACCAGTTCGCTGTCCTGCGGCAGCACGCGCGCATCCAGGATCGCAGGCACGTCGAGGCCGGCCTGCTTGAGCGCAATTGCCGTAAGGTAAGCATTGTCGTTGTTGGTGACCAATACCGTGCGGTCCCCGACCGATACGCCGAAGTTCACCAGGTAATCGCGCATGGCGCCGGCCAGCATCACACCGGGAATATCGTTTCCGGCAAAGCTGAGGGGGCGTTCGATGGCGCCGGTGGCGGTGATCACATGACCTGCCCGGATGCGCCACAGACGGTGGCGCGGGCCTGCCTTGGCCGGTGCGTGATCGGTCAGCTGTTCATAGCCCAGGACATAGCCGTGGTCATAGACCCCTGCCCCCATGGTGCGCGGGCGCAGCTGGACATTTTCCATCTGCGAAAGCTCTTCAAGAATTTCTTCCACGAACTTATCCACAGGCTTGCCATCGACAGTGCCACCATCGACCGGCGCGCGCCCGCCAAAATGGTTGGTCTGTTCCAGCAGCAGCACACGCGCGCCGCTGCGGCCTGCGGTCCGCGCAGCCTCCAGCCCCGCGACCCCGCCGCCGACGACCAGAACGTCACAGAAGGCGTGGAAATGCTCGTATGTGTCCTCGTCCCGCGCCTTGGGCGCCTTGCCCAGACCGGCGGAGTGGCGGATGAAGGGCTCGTAGACATGTTTCCAGAAGCTGCGCGGATACATGAACATCTTGTAGTAGAAGCCCGCGGGCAGGAACTTGCTGAGGTGGGTGTTGATCGCGCCCACGTCGAATTCCAGGCTGGGCCAGTGGTTCTGGCTGGAGGCTTCCAGCCCGTCGAACAATTCGGTCGTGGTGACACGCTGGTTCGGCTCGAACCGGCCTTCGCGGCCCAGATTGACCAATGCGTTGGGCTCTTCGGGGCCTGCCGCAACCACGCCACGCGGGCGGTGGTACTTGAACGACCGGCCCATCAGCATCTGGTCGTTCGCCAGCAGCGCCGAGGCAAGCGTATCGCCCTCGTAACCGCGCAACTGCTTGCCGTTGAAGGTGAAATTTACCGGTTTGGCGGTGTTCAGCAGGCGTCCGCCTGTGGCAAGTCTGGTGCTCATGAACGCGAACCTTTGTGCGGGCGGAGGGTGCGGGAGCCTCCGGCGGGGATATTCAGGGCCAAAAAGAGAATGGGTGTCGGGATCATGTTCGCGGGTCCGGCGCATCGGGGCGGCGGTCGGCGATCTGGTCCAGTATCTCCTGCGGCGGTTCGATGGTCTGGGCCGAGTAGCTGCCGAAGATTTCAAGCGTCATGGTGCAGCGCGCGACATGGAACCATTTCCCGCAGCCGTATTGGTGCCGCCAGCGTTCGAAATGCACGCCCTCGGGGTTCTTGCGCATGAAGAGATAGCCTTCGAATTCATCCTCGGATGATCCGGGGCCAAAGCGTTTCAGATGCGCCTCGCCGTGGGCGTGGAATTCGGTTTCCTCTGCGGTCACGCCGCAGTTCGGACAATGGATGGTCAGCATGGCGATGTCCCGTGGCATTGGGGCGCAGACAGGCGCGAAAAGGGCGAGAGAACGGCAAAAAGGCCGATGCCCGCAGGGGCATCAGCCTGAATGCAGGTGGTGTCGTTGGTCTTATTCGGTTGCAGCAGGTGCGGTTGCGTCGCCGCCGGAGTTGTCCGTGGCAGGGGCAGGCGCTTCGCTGTCGGCCGCAGGTGCATCTGCGGCAGGTGCAGTTGCGGACGGCTCTGTGCCTTCGACGGTGATGTTGACGTCGTTTGCGCCTGTGCCGGCGCCATCATAGCCGCCGCCAAAGACGAAATAGGCAAGGACCGCCACGACAAGGACCAGCGCCGCGACGATGATGCCGACGCTGTTGCCGCCCGACGTGGTGGTTGTGGTTGTTGTTGAGTTGCGCTCCGCCGTGGTGCGGTGCTCGGGGTTTGTGTTCTCGGAATGTGCCATGACCTGGTTTCTCCTTTGTTTCCCTTGATCAGGGACACAACGAAAGAAGTAACCAACCGGTTCCGGCCTGCGGACAGCGCAACACCGCGCACCGGCGCATTATCGCCTGTGCCGTGCAAGCTCCGGGACAACTTCGGATGCGCGGCCATCAGTGTGCCACCCCTGCCGCAACGGATTCGTCGATGAAGCGGCCTTCGGTAAAGCGGTTCAGGCCAAAGGCGTCGGTCAGGGGCGAGCGGCCCTTGGCGATCAGTTCCGCCATGGCCCAGCCCGATCCGGGGATCGCCTTGAACCCGCCGGTTCCCCAGCCGCAGTTCACGAAGATGCCCTCGACCGGGGTCCTGGACAGGATGGGCGAGCGGTCGCCGGTCACATCGACGATCCCGCCCCACTGGCGCAGCATCTTCAGGCGGCTGACCATCGGGAAGGTCTCGATCAGGGCGCGCACGGTTTCCTCGATATGGTGGAAAGACCCGCGCTGGGTGTAGTTGTTGTAGCCGTCGGTGCCGCCGCCGATCACCATCTCGCCCTTGTCGGATTGCGACATGTAGCCGTGCACGGTGTTTGCCATCACAACCACATCCATGCAGGGTTTGATCGGCTCGCTGACCAGCGCCTGAAGGGCGACGGATTCAATCGGCAGGCGGAAACCGGCCATATCGGCCAGATGTCCCGAATGGCCCGCGACCACCATGCCCAGCTTGTCGCAGTCGATGTCGCCACGGGTGGTGGAGACACCGGTGACCTTGCCACCGGTCTGGCGGATGCCGGTCACTTCGCATTTCTGGATCACATCCATGCCCATGTCTGAGCAAGCCCGCGCATAGCCCCAGGCCACGGCATCGTGCCGCGCAGTGCCGCCGCGCGCCTGCCACAGCCCGCCCAGCACCGGGTAGCGTGGCCCGTCCAGGTCGATGATCGGCACCAGTTCCTTGACTCGCTGGGGGCTGATGAATTCGGTGGTCACGCCCTGCAGCGCATTGGCATGGGCGGTGCGCTTGTATCCGCGCACCTCGTGCTCTGTCTGGGCCAGCATGATCACGCCGCGCGGGCTGAACATCACGTTGTAGTTCAGGTCCTGGCTCATGGTTTCGTAGAGCGAGCGCGCCTTTTCGTAGATCGCCGCTGACGGGTCCTGCAGATAGTTGGAGCGGATGATGGTGGTGTTCCGGCCGGTGTTGCCGCCCCCCAGCCAGCCCTTTTCCAGGATCGCCACATTGGTGATGCCAAAGTTCTTGCCCAGGTAATAGGCCGTGGCCAGCCCGTGCCCGCCCGCGCCGATGATGATCACATCATAGCGCTTTTTCGGCTCGGCATCGCGCCAGGCTCGGGTCCAACCGCTGTGGTGGCGCATCGCTTCACGGGCCACTGCAAAAACGGAATATTTCTTCATGCTCTCTGGGTCCCTGCTTGGCTGGAGTAGGCAGATTCGGGTGGTGCGCGGTCGTTTACCCCGTTCTGGCTGTCTTGACCAAAAAAGGAATAATGGCCACGGCACTCCTTGGCAAATTTGCGACATGGGTCGCGATTGTTGCAGGCGCGCCGTGAGGGTGGTCAAAATGTCCCCTTTTGTGCATGGGGTTGAATGACTAGGTATTCTTGAATTCGAATCTGTCGGGGACTGCATGACGTTCTGGATCATCACCTGCGCGATGGCGATCATGGTCGCTGCCCTTTTGGGGCGCGCGATGGCGCGTGGCGCAAGGGTCGGGACGGAGGATGCGGCATCCTATGATCTGCGGGTCTACCGCGACCAATTGGCCGAAGTGGAACGCGACGTGGCACGTGGCGTCATCCCCGCCGAGGATGCCGAACGCGCAAGGACAGAGATTTCGCGCCGCATTCTGGCGGTGGGTTCCACAGCCGGGAAAGCCCCCGCTGCCGGCAGGGGTTCACCGCGCGTCCTTTATGGGCTGCTGGCGCTTGTGGTGGTTGCCGGGTCCTTGCTGCTTTACCGCACGGTGGGTGCGCCGGGCTATGGTGATCTGGGACTGGCCGACAGGATCGCCTTTGCCGAAGAGATGCGCGAGAACCGTCCCAGCCAGCAGACCGCCGAGGAAAGCCTGCCGCCGATGCCCGCAGAACCGGGCATTACCGAAGAATTCCAGACCCTGATGACCCGCCTGCGCGAAACGGTCGCGACGCGGCCGGAGGATTTGCAGGGCCACCGGCTGCTGGCAAGCAACGAGGCGCGGATCGGCAATTTCTCAGCGGCGGCAGTGGCGCAGCAAGAAGTTTTGCGGATCAAGGGCGAAAGCGCCACCGCCGCCGATTACAGCGATTACGGCGAGTTCCTGATTCTGGCGGCGGGGGGATATGTCTCTCCTCAGGCGGAAACGGCGCTGCGGGCGGCACTGGCGCGCGATGCGCAGGACGGGCGGGCGCGCTATTATGTCGGGCTGATGATGGTGCAGACCGGACGCCCGGATGTCGCCTTCCGCATCTGGGACGGGTTGCTGCGGCGCGGCCCCGAGGATTCGCCCTGGATCGCCCCGATCCGTGCCCAGATCATGCCGGTCGCGGCGCTGGCCGGGGTGGACTATGAAATGCCGCAGCCAACTGCGGCGCGCGGCCCCTCTGCCGAGGATATCGAGGCCGCGGCGGAAATGAGCGCGCAAGACCGGATGGAGATGATCGGCGGCATGGTGGCAGGCCTGTCTGACCGTCTGGCGACCGAAGGCGGCCCCGCGACAGACTGGGCGCGGCTGATCACCTCGCTGGCGGTGCTGGACCGCGGCGAGGAAGCGCGGCGTATCTATGACAACGCATTGGAGGTCTTTGACGGGGATGCCGCCGCGCTGGATATCATCAACCGCGCGGGTCAGCAGGCCGGGGTGGCGGAATGATATACGAAGATATGGCGGAATTTGCCGCTGCCCTGCCCCCGATGTCCGCGCTGATCGGGCTCGACCTGGGGGAAAAGACCATCGGTGTCGCGGTCAGCGACAGCTTCCTGAGCGTGGCAACGCCGCTGGAAACCATCCGGCGCAAGAAATTCGGGCTGGATGCCGCGCGCCTGACAGAGATCATCCGCGACCGGCGCATCGGCGGGTTGGTGCTGGGATTGCCGCGCAACATGGACGGCTCCGAAGGGCCGCGCTGCCAGTCCACCCGCGCCTTTGCCCGCAACTTCGACCGGCTTTTGCCGCTGCCGATCACCTTCTGGGACGAGCGGTTGAGCACGGTGGCCGCCGAACGCGCGTTGCTGGAGGCGGATACGACACGAAAGCGTCGCGCGGAAGTGATTGATCACGTCGCAGCGGGCTATATTCTGCAGGGCGCGCTGGACCGCCTGGCGGTGATGCGCAGGCAGGGAGCCGGGGATGACTGACGAGATCTGGAAACGCGCCGAAATCGAAAGCCCCTGCGTCAAGATCTGCGTGGTGCATCCGGAATCGCGGCTGTGCACGGGGTGCCTGCGGTCGATCGACGAGATTGGCCGCTGGTCCCGGATGACACCGGAAGAACGGCACGAGATCATGGCGGAATTGCCGGGCCGGGCGGGTCAGCTGACCAAACGCCGGGGCGGCCGGGCCGCGCGCATGGCGCGACAGGGAAAATAAACCGGATCAAAGCGGGCTGTTGTCAGCGGTTGCCGGCAATCTGGTAAAGCAGGTCGAGCCCGAAATCCGCGGTGATCGCCCCTTCGGCACCGGTCGGGGCGTGGTTGCCATTGGCGGCGAAACGGCTCAGCCGGGCAAAGCTGCATTTGCGTTCCAGTACCGCGGCCTGGAGTTTGCCGAATGCCATTGTTGTGCGGCCGTTCTGAGCGGCGTTCCAATACGCCACTGCGCCGTCGGGCCCTGTCAGAATAATGTTCATTTTGCCGTCCCAAGATCAAAAAATTTATGATCCATGAATTGCTGCAGGAAAAGGCAACAATGAGGCGCAGTCGAGGTGATTGTTGGGAAATCGGGCGGATGTTCAGCCGTTTAGCCAGGCGGAGGCGGCAATTTGTGGCCGAAAATAGGCAATCATCCGACCCTCCGGCGGGGCTGTTGTGCCTTTGGCCCAGGGGGCGACACCGTGCAAGAGATGGCGGTGCAGCAAGGTGGCCTGCCCCGGTCCGGCCAGAACCTGCACCGGTTCAATCGCCTCGAAAACCCGGCGCCTTGCGGCACCATAGGCTTCGGTCAGATCAACCGTTTCCGGGGCGCTGTCCCCGATGGCGCGGCGCAGGGCATCGCCCATGATCCTGTGACTGCCCGGCCAGACCATCAGCGGTGCGGCACCCGCCTGGTTCAAAGGCAGGCCCAGGATGAAACCATGCGGCTCGCGCAGATAGCGGCGGCGGGCCGCACCCTCGGGCAGCAACCCGTCCACATGCGCGGCATGACGGTTGATGCGGAACCGGTGGTTGGCGTCACTCTCTGACGGATCCTGCCCAGGATAGCCGGGATAGACGATGGACAGCTGCGCGCGGTGCCAGTGGTCCGGCGGTTCGATGAAATCCACCCAGGGTCCATGAAGCGGCATACCGCCGATACTGCCGTCCGGGTCATTGGGCAATGCATCCACGCCGACAAACCAGGTGTCCGCGTGACGCAGATTTTCGGCACGGATGGCCGGATCGCGCGCAAGCTCCAGCGCAACGCGATGCGCTGCCTGCGCCCAGCACAGGGTGGCCGGGTCCGGGTCGAATACCCGGAAGCCGCTCACCAGCCCAGTGCCTTGCGGATCATGTTCAGCGCCACGAGGATCAGGAAGACCGAAAACACCCGTTTGAGCGGTTTCGGGTCCATCGCATGGGCCAGCCTGACCCCCAGCGGCGCGGTGATCAGCGTCATCGCGATCACGATGCCAAAGGCGACGAAGTTGACCGTCCCAATGGTCAGCGGCGGCACCCCCGTGGACATCGGAACAAACAGGAAGCCGATGACAGATGGCACCGCGATGAGCACGCCAAAGCCTGCCGCCGTGGCGACAGCCCGGTGAATCGGGGTTGCATAAAGGCTCATCAACGGCACGCCGAAACTGCCGCCCCCGATGCCCATGAGCACCGACAGGAAGCCGACAGCGGGCGAGAGCAGCGCCCGGGTGATCCCCCGCGGCATTGCCGCCCCCAACCGCCATTCCGACCGGCCCAGCCCCATGTAGAGGCCCACAACCAGCGCAAGACCGCCAAAGATCGCCTGCAAGGTGCCCGAACGCAATTGCGCGACCAGAAGCATCCCGAGCACGGCCCCGATCACGATTCCCGGTGCCCAGCCGCGCAGGATGTCCCAATCGACGGCCCCCTTCCGGTTATGGCTCAGCACGGAGCGGACGGATGTGACGATGATTGTCGCCAGGGAGGTCGCCAGACACATCTGCATCAGCTGCGGCCCCTCATAGCCAAGGGTCTGAAAGGCATAGAAAAACGCAGGAACCAGAACGATGCCGCCACCGACACCCAGAAGCCCTGCAAGGACGCCGGCAAAGGCACCGATAAAGGCCAGAAGCACCCCCATCTGGATCAAAAGCATCGTCTCTGGCATGGGGTATCTCCTCTTTGACGCCCCCTGCTACACCGCCTGCGCCTGCTGCGCCAGCGCCTCGATCTCGGCCAGTGCCTGCGCCACCAGTTCGGGCCCCGCGCCCGGCTTGCTGGCCCCTTCGGACAGGCTCCGCCGCCAGCCGCGCGCCCCGGGGCGGCCCGCGAAAAGGCCCAGCATGTGCCGGGTGATCTGGTTCAGCCGCCCGCCCCCCGCCAGATGCGCCTCGATATAGGGCAGCATGTCGCGGACGGCCTGTTCCGGCGTGCTGTCAGGACCTGCGCCAAAGATGCGCCGGTCTGCCGCGCAGAGGATCTCTGCCGGGCTGTGATAGGCGGCGCGCCCGACCATGACGCCGTCCAGCCCCCCGTCCAGAAAGGCCTCCGCCTCTTCCAGCGAGCCGATGCCGCCGTTGACCGAAATATGCAGGTTGGGGAAATATTCCTTCATCAGATGGACAAGCGGGTAATCCAGCGGCGGGATGTCGCGGTTTTCCTTGGGGCTGAGCCCCTGCAGCCAGGCCTTGCGTGCATGGATGCTGACACGGGTGCAGCCGGCGGCCACGATCCGGGCCAGAAAATCCGGCAGGACGTCGCGTGGTTCCTGATCATCGACGCCGATGCGGCATTTGACCGTCACCTCCACATCCACTGCTGCCCGCATCTCCGCCACGCAATCCGCCACACGGGCGGGGTCTTTCATCAGCACCGCACCAAAGGTGCCCGATTGCACCCGGTCAGAGGGGCAGCCGCAGTTGAGGTTGATTTCGTCATAGCCCGCATCCGCGCCAAGCCGCGCCGCCTGCGCCAGTTCGCGCGCATCGGAACCGCCAAGCTGCAGCGCCACGGGGTGTTCGCTGACGTCATGTTCCAGCAGATGCACCGCGCCGCCGCGCACCAGCGCAGGCGCGGTCACCATCTCCGTATACAGCAACGCCCGCCCGCTCAGCAGCCGATGCAGATAACGGCAATGCCGGTCGGTCCAGTCCATCATAGGGGCACAGGATAATCTAGCGTGTTGATTTATTTGCATTTTTTGTGTATCTTCAAACTGTTGGCGGCGAATGCTGCTACGCTGAAATACGCCCCAATATCCCCGAATTTGCCCCTCTACGACGACTCATTGCACACACAGCGCACACGAAAATGGCCTCCATCACCAAGCTCCCCTCCGGTGCATACCGGGTCCAGATCAGACGAAAGGGCCGCTACGCGAGCGAGACGTTCCTCCGCCGCGACGACGCCCATCGTTGGGCCCGCCAAGCTGAGACCCGGGTCGATCAGGGGCTGGCGCCGAACAAGTCGTCCGTCTCCCGCCTCCAGACCTTTGGCGACCTCATTGATCTTCATATAACCGATATGTGCGAGGTAGGGAAACCGCCGCGTCGCAGCAAGGCCGCCACGCTCACGACGCTCAAGCGCGATCTGGGCAAGCAGAAGATCGGCCAACTCGATCGGCAGAAGCTGATCGACTACGGCAAGATGCGTGCAGACCAGGGCGCAGGTCCGGTGACACTCGGGATCGATATCGGCGTGATCAAGATGATCATCACCCATGCGGCGGCTGTGCACGGGCTCGACATCTCTCCAGAGCCCGTTGATCTGGCGCGCGTCGCGCTCAAGCGTCTCGGTCTGATCGGCAAGGGCACCGAGCGGGATCGTCGCCCCACCACGGACGAGTTGAACCGCCTATTCCGATGCTTCGATGACAACGAACGCCTCACCCTGCCGATGACGCGGATCGTGAAGTTCGCCGTGGCCACTGCGATGCGGCTCGACGAGATTTGCCGCGTCGAATGGACCGATCTCGACGTCGACCGCCGCATGCTCCTGATCCGCGACAGGAAGGACCCGCGCAACAAGACCGGGAACGACCAGCGGATCCCCCTTTTCGCCGCCACGGGGTTCGACGCCTGGGCGCTGGTCACCGAACAGGCCAAGGAACTCGGGCACGCAAGGGGCCGGATCTTTCCCTACAATTCGAGATCGGTCGGAACGGCCTTCCGGCGCGCCTGCGTCGAGGTCAGCGTGAAGGACCTGCATTTCCACGACTTGCGCCATGAAGGCACAAGCCGCCTCTTCGAGGCGGGCTTCGCCATCGAACAGGTCGCCCTCGTCACCGGCCACAAGGACTGGAAGATGCTGCGCCGCTACACGCATATCAGGCCCGAAGCGCTGCATCGGCTGGCCGCCTCGCGCGCCCCATTCCCGTCCGGGAATCTCGCGGCCGAGTGATCCGAGAGTCGGAGGGACGCCGTCCCGGCCCGTGACGGGTTTTGAGGTCGAGAGAGAGGCTCCCGGCCGCCCGTCGCGGGAGAAAACCCATGAATACCGAGATTATCGAAGCCGGGCGTGACATCAGCGGCGGCTACAGGGTGGATGTGTCGCGCGGCAGGAATGTGGACCGCGTGTCGTCCGAGTGGTTCTCGCGGCCGGATGACGAGCGGTATCTGTCGCTCGACGATCTCTTTTCATCCGTAAAAGGCCGGGCGGAGCGGAGCCGGACGCGCACGGTGGAGAGCGCGGCGATCCGGGTCGAGGCGCATCGCGACGATCCGGAGAAGCTGGGGCTGGTCCTGCCTGGCGCGGATGAACCGATCGCGCCGACGCATTGGTCCTTCGGCCAGCTCTCGAGCCTCGTGGGCGCGCCCGCAGCATACTTGCGGCAACTTCCCGCGCCGCTGGCCGGGATCAACCTGCAGTACGGGCTGACCAACCACCGGGCCGAGCAGATCAAGACCATGGAGGTCGCGAACGGTCGCACGGAACTGCGTGCGGTGACCGGGCCCGACTATGGCCGCATCTACGACCAAGAACTTGTCTCCGCCGTGCAGCGCATCGCGGGCAACGGCACGGGCGACACGCGCTGGAAGGTGCCGGGCATGCTCGACTGGTCGACCGGCATCTACAATCCGCGCGTGGATGTTACGAAGGAGACCACGACGCTCTACGCCTCCGACCGCGACGTTTTCCTGTTCCTTGTCGACGACCTCAACCCGATCGAGGCGGGGCTGCTGCCCAACGGCTCGCCTGACTGAATAGCCCCTAGTTTCCTAGACGCTTTCTTGGTTCACTTTGCGCTGTCTGTTTTTGAAGTCGACAGGAGACAGCATCCCGTTCTTGGCATGTTTGCGTTTCGGGTTATAGAACATTTCGAT
>Ga0189278_10216_pt1 | contig 38019 bp, 44 predicted proteins | sample N26A9minimetaG_FD_130326 | JGI IMG/M metagenome (GOLD analysis project Ga0189278, IMG submission 130326) | Marine microbial communities from the Costa Rica Dome - N26 A9 mini metaG | ecosystem: Environmental > Aquatic > Marine > Oceanic > Photic zone | place: Costa Rica: the Eastern Pacific...
AAAACACCTCGGCATAGGCAGATCAACAGCTTACAAGGTGATCAGAAACACCACGCCATAAGCCATGTTTATGCTTCGTTCTTCCTTAGCGTGGTTCTACGAAGAAACCTTCCGATGGGGCCTTTGGGTTTACGGCCACGAAGGAGTGCGTGACCACCATGTCGACGGGCAGGTTCAGCTCGTCGAGCATCAAGCTGTCGGTCTTGGCGGGGTAGTTCTTCACCGCGAAGATCGCGCCGAGCTTGTCGCCCACGGCACCGTCGGAGAGCGCGATGGTCGTGCCGCGGAAGGTGACGCGGGTATTGGCTATGTCCTCGGCGATCACCCCAATGCGCGACCGCGGGAAGAGCGGGTGCTCTTCGCCGGTGTTGAGCGAACCGAGGAAGCCCAGAAGCTCACCGGTTCTGGCCGCGAGCAAGCGGGGTTTCAGCTCGTCGAACGACGACAGCAGAAACCCCACGACCTCATCGAGTTTGCGCAAGCGGCGGGTGGTGTCCGCCGCATGTCGCGCGCGGGATGCCCCCAGACCGAACGGCAAGCGGCTGCCCGCCTCCGGGCGCTTCAGCACCGTCAGGGTCAGCGTCTTATCGCGCAGGCCCGCTTGACCCAGATGCGCGCGCCAGCGTTGATCGACGGCAGCCGCAAACCCTTCGCCCGGGATGGGCGGCAGGGTCACATCGACCGCTTTTGAGACCTTGTGCAGGTAGAAAGAGAACTCCGTTCCGACCTGCGCGACGATGCCGGCGAGAAGCCCGCCGATCCGGTCGAGATGGGCATCTTCGCTCGTGGTGCTGTTCACCCCCTCGAGCCGGATGCATTGCATAAGCTCGTTGCCGCGCGTCCGGATCGTCCGGTCGGTGACAAGGCTGACGTAAGGCAGCATAGACGAGAGGCGCTTCTCGCCTTTGACCCATGCGGGCAGCGCGGTAAGCGGATCGAGACCCTCAGCCACGTCATCGGCCCGTCCATCACGGGGCATAGCTGTCGCCCCCGTGGAGCTTGCGGTTCGTGGTCGGCGGGGTTTCCTGTAGGGTGATCACCAGGACATCGAGGAAGTTCGGATCCCAGTCTGCGGCTTTCCAGAGCGCTGGCCAGGCCAGCCCCGCGAAGACGGCGACCACCCAGCTCTGCACCCAGAGGAACAGGAGCGTCGAGCCGAAGAGCCAGACCATGGCGTACATGATCGGCAAGCCCATGAGCTTGGGCGGCCTGAGAAGGCCGATGAATACCCGGGACTGGTCGGACATGTGACTTCCTTCGAAAGGCTGGCGTCAGGTCGACCAGATGGCGGCGACGATGGTCGGGGCCGCCGCGATGCCGGCAATTGCCACCACCACCCAGAGCGCCTGCCGGAAGTCGAGGATGCCGAAGAGCCAGGACAGGAACACACCGATCAAGGCCAAGGTGCCGATCACGATGCCCAAGGGGCCGGTAATCGCATCGACGATGCCCTGCAGAAGCGTTTGTACGGGCGATAGGTCGATGCTTTGTGCCAGTGCGGGGCTGGCCAGCACGATCAGGGCCATCGCGCCGAACGCGACAACGGCCCGCGTGCGGAGCACGCTTTGAAAGTTCTTGGACGTCACGAAAGGTCTCCTCTCAACCGCTGGAACACGGCTGTCACACGGGCCACATGGCCTTGGGTTTCTCGAAAAGGGGGAATGCCGCCATGGCGGATGACCGCATGAGGACCGGCATTGTAGGCAGCAAGCGCCAGCGCAGGATCGCCGAACTGCTCGAACATCATCAGCAAGTAACGCGCCGAGCCGTCGAGGTTCTGGGCGATGTCATGGGGATCGACGCCCAGATCGCGAGCGGTGTCGGGCATCAACTGACCAAGCCCGATGGCACCGACCGGGCTCAAGGCGCCGGGATTGTACGCGCTCTCGACCTCGATGTTGGCGCGATAGAACAGCGCCCAATCGGTGACGGACAGGCCCGCCTGACGCAGGGCGTCATGGCTGCCGTAGCGTAGCGCGGTCGTCTCGATGGCGTGGAGGATTTCGGGGGTGGCGCGGGCTGCGCGCGGGGTGACCGCTGCGGCAGCCGTCACATCGCTCAGGGGATCACCATCCCCGCGGGACTGCGGCGCTGCAAAAAGAAAGAGGCGATCTGGAAGGGGTCCATTCCGGGCATCGTCGTCGCCGGTAAACGAACGCAACGTGCTCGTGGCATCAGTTGTGGCGATCAGTCGGCCATCTGGACTGACCTGAAAGATGAAACCGTCGGCCCCAGTCTGTGCATACGCGGCCGTTGGTGCTGAACAAACACCTGTACCGAGTAGCACGACGAGCGCAAACGCGCGGTCAGTTGTCCTTGACCAGAACCGGACCGGTCCGGGTGTCAGGCGTGCGTCCGGGTGCTGCGTGGCGCTCGCGGGCACCTTCGACAAGCGGGATGCTGGCAGTCGTGCAACCCATGTCGGCAAGGAAGCTGACAAGGCCGACGATGGTCTTGAACTCGCGAACCTTGAGATAGCTACGGCTCGTGACGAGCATCTTGTCGTCACGCCCATCCTCAGCAACGGCACGAATGACCCATGTGCCGTACCAACTGTTATGGCGCTTCTCGGCACCATCCTTGCAGACCACCTCGATGAGATAGTGTTCGGCCAGCAGGCCGCGCAATCCGTCTTCTGTAACCACATTCGGTGCTTCTTCTATCATGGCCTTCCCTTGGGTCCTTTCCTGCCTGAGGTGCAGTACCGGTCCCACGGGTTCGAAACACCGTGGGCGATACAAGACAACATGAATGATTGCAAGACAATTAAAACGACTTGACGAAGATCGCCTTGCTCCGATAACGGTGATACCTGACAAAATCGTGATCTTAAAGGCGGCAAAGGAGTTTTGCCCTGCACATAAACTGTGCGCGCAGTATAACCTTGATGCTGCTGATCCTGGGAGTGGGGGCGGCCGGTCCGGCTGCCGCCTGTATTTCCCCCGAGCGACCGTTTCTTCCCCAGTCTCGAGAGGACATGCGGGCCTACGCGGATCTGATCCGGAGGGACTTCGAGGCCTACATCGCCGATGTTCAGGACTACTTCCGTTGCCTAGATGAGGAACGGGCGCGGGCCTTTGTTGAGGCTCGCGAAGTCGGTGAGGATTACAGCAGGTTCATGAATGCCGTGGAATGAGCGACAAGCCACCAATCCCCACAAACGAATTTTGGCACCTTGCTCAAGGCACTTAAACCAGCGCATCTTCTATCGCCGAGGCGATTATTTTCCTCAAGCGGGCGATCATGTTGTCACCTTTAGTGACATCCACGCTCGCGGTCTCGATGATCGTTTCCTGACCCGAAATCCGAAATTGAGCCTGAACGCCCTCTGAGCGTCTGCGTATGATACGTTTTAGATATCTCAACAATAAAATCTCCTTGCGATCATTAATGTTGTTTCGTATCGCTGCGCCATTATAGATGGAGTCGGCATCATGAAAGACATGGCCAAAGGCGCGCCAACGGCCTCAGTAATCAGTGTCACCGGTTTAACGGGCTCGGCCATCCCGGCCCAAGCCTATCAGGCCGACCACGCGATCTTCTTCGGCCTCGCTGCAGCATCAGCTTCCGCACAGGCCGAAGTCCGTCTTGTTCTTGACGCTTACCAGGAGATGTTCCAATGAAACGATACACAAAATATGTCAGTAAATATGACCCAATTAACATAAGTCTTATACGCCGATACGTTAGCCGCGGCGCTCTGTCGTGAGGCGGCTTCTGTCAACGGTCGCGATGATCGCGATCGGGCTCACACCGCTTGCTGTCAAACCCGCTGCCGCACAAGGCTACCAGATCGATTGTGCAATCCTCTTGTGTCTCGCAGGCGGTTGGCCTGCGTCGGTTCCGTGTGCGCGGGCGCGCGCGGAGTTCATCCGCAGGATCACGCCCTGGCCGGTCGAGCCACCACTGCAGATCTGGCGCTGCCCGATGCGCGCGGCGCTTGAAACGCCGGACCCCGCCGCGCGCCTTTACAGACTGGCGGGGTTCGACCCCAAGTCAACAGTTTCCCCGGCGCCGGAAATGAAGATTCTCCACCTTGCGCAGGCTGTCGGACATGGTGCTGATGTCGATGTCAGCGGGTCCGCCTTTGCCTTCATCCGCTCCATTGATGTGTTTGACGCTTCTTTGTCCCAGGGGGTCGTTGGCGAAGGTGAGCATTGTCGACGCACGGACCTGATCCGGCATGGTTCTTACGACAGCACCGGACAGTTTCGATGGCGGATCGCGTCCCCGGGTGAGCTTCCACCGGCATTTCAGGGCGACGAGGGTTTTGGAGCCACCTGCCCGAGCATCCGGGTCCGTGCCGTCTTTGTCGACTGGGAAGATCACGAGGGCACTTACGGCTCTGAGCAGGTCAATTACTGATCCCGAACCCCGATATAAGGAGGCGATACCCCAGAAACGAGAAACCCCCGCAAGGCGGCAACCATGCGAGGGGCTCAAAGAACAACGGAATTGGCGTTCCGATAGGTCAACTCAAACTGTGACCTTGTTCTAGCAGCCCCGACAGTCAAGGCAACGAAAAAACGTATCCTTTGTCGGGATGCGGATGCCCTGTTGCGGCCTTGTCCCATACTGACAAGGACAAGATATGAACTCCACTCGAAACCACCCGGCCTTGCCGGACGGCTGGACCAAAGGCGCTGTCATGGCGCTTCTCTCGGAGATAGCCCCGCATATCGGTCTGCGCCCGCCGCGCCTTGCTGTGCTGATCTACATCATCGGACGCACCCGCGCCTCCGACTGGACGTCCCCGCACCGCGAACCGGTGTTTTTTGGGGCGCAAGACCTCGCCGCAGTCGAACTTGGCAAGACGTCGCGCCAGTTGCGCACGGATGAGGCTGCGCTGGCCAGGCTCGGCCTGCTCGTCAAACGCGTCGCGGCGAACGGGGCTCGCTATGGCCGCGCCGGTCTCGGCTTGATCCTCACGCCGCTGATCGTGCGCCTGGAGGAGTTCATAGCCCTTCGCGACCGGCTCCGCGCGGAACGGAGGCATTTGCGCGCTTTAAGGGATCTTCGATCACTGCGTCTGCGGCACATGAAGCGGGCCATCTCCGCCCTGCCCTCGTCGGTTATTGAGGATCCGGAGGTCGCAGATATTCTTGCCAGTTTCGCAAGCTGGCCACGTAGCGATGCGTTGAGCCGTCTTGGCTTGGACCGGCTTACCGCCCACCTGCAGGCGAGTTCCGATCTGTGCGACCGGATCGATGACTGGTTTGAAAAGCACGGGCTTTCTTCCGGGGAACCAGCGGAAAACTTCCGGCCCTTTATACAGAACACCAAAGAAGACTCTCAAAATGTAGAGCAACCTAGTGCTGTGGATAACTCTACAAAACGCGAGGAATTTGCAGACAGTGAGGCGCCGCCATCACTGCCCTGCCCCGTGTCACCCACTTTGACGCCTGAGACCCTTTACGACGTTGCAGGTGACGGGCTACGCATGATGCTTGACGCTTGCCGGGAACAAAGCCGACCACTCAGAGACCGCGACATCATCGAGGCCGCCTGGCAGCTATTGCCGATGCTCGATATCCATTCGTCAGTCTGGTTTGAAGGCCAGAGCACCTTAGGCGACCACGGATTGGCACTCTGCCTTCTTCTGGTCGACGCTGGACGAGATCATCCAAAATATCCTGTGCGCAACCCAGGTGGCTTGATGCGCGAAATGGTTCGGCGGGCTAGGGCAGGGACGCTCGACATCAATGCAGGCCTTGTAGCTCTGAAACGGCGCCGTACCGATGTGTCCTTGGCAAAATAAACGGATTGGCTCGATGTCCTCGACGACATCGGTCTGTTACACCTGTTCCGAAGAAACCAACTCGTGAGAGTTCCAAGCGCAGGTCATAATGAGAGTCGAAACTATCAGCAGCAGGATTGCCGCAAGCGCAGACGATATGAAATCTACGCGCTTAATCCTCGGATCTCTGCGAATTCCGGCGCGCCGCTTCCAGTTTTGCACTCCAAAAAAGGACCGCAACGCAGCCGACCAGCAAGACCGCGCCCCCGACAACATCAGGAAGTCGGGTCGCATCGATCAGCACCGCAGCGATCGCCACCGTCGCCAGAATGGCGGCTGTCAAACGGGCATCTGCAACAAACATGCTGAACAGTTCTGAACAAACGTCCTTGAGAATAGTCACGGCGTTACCTCTCTAGGTGGCTGCCGCACCAACCGGGCAACCATGATGCCTGCGACAAGGAACAAGAGCGCAAAGACAAAGAGCGCGAGATCATGCCCGGGCCAGTCCAAGCCCAGCCCTTCGCCGGTCCAAAACACGCCAAAGGCCGAAAGCATGACACCAACGCCGAACTTGAGGGTGTTTTCCGGCACCCGGGCCAGCGGTCGATGGGCAATCGCGCCAACCACGAGGACCAATGCGCAAGCCGCAAGGGCACCAAGGCTCGCTGGCCACAGCAGCCCACGCCCCGCACCGACAGCGATCACGATAAAGATGACCTCAAGCCCTTCGAGCAGCACCGCCTTGAAAGCGGCAATCCCTGCAATCCAGTCCTGAGACGCCTGTCTACGGGCGACCTCTGCACTTAGCCCTGCCGTTTCCTTCGCAAAGATCGCGTCCTCGTCGTGCAGGGGGATGACACCTCCCGCCCGCAGCGCCGCCTTTCGAAGCCAGCCGATGCCGAACAGCAACAAAAGCACCCCGATTATCAGTTGCAACAGATGCAGCGGCACTCGATCCAGCAATGGGCCGAGGATGACAACAATCGCAGTCAGGACAAACAGCGCGGCGCCCGTTCCAAGCACAGCAGGCTTCCAACCCCGCAGGGTGGCAACGACCAGCACGATAGTGAATGCCTCGACAACTTCGACAATCGACGCCAGAAAGGCTGCGCCGACTGCGGGGGCTGCGGTAGACCATTCAAGCATAGCGGCTCTCCTCCCGGTTCGATGCGTGGTTCAGTTCCATCGCCGGGCTTCCCGGACCGCTTCGGTGCGGCTCACGGCAATATCGTCGAGCAGATGCGCGTCCTGTCGGGACAAGTGGACGCGCTGCCGCTGTCGGTCGAGCCAGAGGGAGAGAACCGTTGGCGCGGTTGATCTTGAAAGGTATGGCGCGAACCGGGTCGAGGGGAGCGCCCTTTGAGCAGTTTCGGTGTTCATGCTTTTGGCCTCATTTGTTTTCATCATGGGCGTCAAAGACCCTGCGCGCATAGTCGTCCAGCACGGTGACGCAGCCTTTCAGTCGTTCTTGAGCTTCGGAGGCGCGGTCGGCACCGTAGAAGTCGAGTTTCTGGATTTTCGCCAGCCAAACCTGGAGCTTCTTGAGATCGACATCGTTCTCTTCCAGTTCTGCATATGTATAATGGTTGGCCGCCACTTCCTTGGCCACCTCGGCCTCGAAGTCATCGCACTTGTCGATGAACTCTTCATAGGCGTCATCGCGCTCCGCTTTGAAGCGCGCCAAGACCTTGGCTTCTTGACCAGGGTCGAGGGCAATGGTTTCGAGGATCACCGACTCGCCCTTCGCCTCCCAAATATCATTCTCCAGCATCTTGAGACGGCGAACATGATCGTCGGTCTTGGGCAGAAGACAGACCCCATTCTGAAGATAGATCGCACCCATGCCCTTGAGCTTTCGCCAGAGAGAGACGCGCTTGGCAGCGGGTTCCGCGGGGACTTTATAGGTGAGCAGTAGCCAAGAAATGTTTTCCACGAACTGATAATATGTAACCGCTGTTACATGTCAAGGGAGATTTAGGAACCAAGTCAGACTGAACCTCACGACAAAGTGGTCAATTGCATGATGCGTAGCATTGGTCACTTTGGCCTCGTAGCTGCCTTGCGGCCATTCAGCGAACCGGGCGGGTTGCCCTGCGCGGCTGGGGAGACCCCATTCTTGTCTTATGGAAACGGATGCTACTGAGCCATCAGAAGCCGCTGCCTGCCGTGCCATTTATGGCTGGCAGCATCGACGACTGGGCCGCACCAGAAGGTGGTGCGGTGCCATTTCGTGTCCATGGTCCAGTAGCCGCTCTCGTTGCGCAAGTCGCGGCCTTCCGAGAGGCAGGGGCGATGCGGAAATTGCTTAGTGTCCGAGCACGTGGTGTAAATTTATTGCCGTCAAAGGTGTAATCCCGGGTGGCCACCGAGGTGTATGGTCGAGGTGGAGTGTGGGGGGCACGAAAAATCGCAGTGATCCCCCACTCCACGGTATTCGGCTTACTCCGAAAACTTTCCCTCGAATCGGTTCAGCGGTATCTTGAGATATCTTTCGCCGTTTTCTTCGGGTTCGGGCAGTCGTCCGCCGCGGATATTCACCTGGAGCGCGGCGAGCATCAGCTTTGGCAGCGGCAGGGTGGCATCGCGGTCGTTACGCCGGGCGATGTAATTCTCACGCGCAAAGCCGTCGCAGATATGGATATTGGTCTCGCGCTGTTCCTTCACGGTGCTCTCACACAGCGGATCGCGCCCGTCGGGGGCGTAATCGTGCCCGACAAAAATGCGCGTCTCATCGGGCAAGGCGAGGATCCGGCTGAGACTGTCATACAGCTCGCCCGCATCCCCGCCCGGAAAATCTGCACGCGAACTACCCGAATCCGGCATCATCAACGTATCGTGGACGAAAGCCGCGTCGCCCGCCACATAGGCGATCGAGGCCAGCGTATGGCCCGGCGTGAACATCACGTCCACCGTGATATCCCCGACTAGGAACCGTTCGCCATCCGCAAAGAGCCGGTCCCATTGCGAACCGTCGGTCGGAAAACGCTCGGGCAGGTGATAAAGGCTTTTCCATAGCTTCTGAACCCCGACGACCTTTTCGCCAATTGCGGTCGGGGCCCCGATCCGCTCTTTCAGATAGGGTGCTGCGGAAAAGTGATCGGCATGGGGATGGGTGTCGAGGATCCACGCCACGTCGAGCTTTTCGGCCTCGACATAGGCGAGGATTTGATTCGCGTTTCGGGTCGCCGTGGCCCCGGCATTCGGATCATAATCCAGCACGGGGTCGATGATCGCTGCGGCGCGCGTGCGCGGATCATGGAACACGTATTGCCAGCTTCCCGTGGTGCTATCGTGGAAAGCTTTTACGATTGGAGTCGTCATGTTGGGCGTTCCTTTCGTTTCGAGGTCATGAACGTCCGGCCCGGTATCGCACCGGGCCGATCCGAGATGGCAGATATCAAAGCGTCCGCGTGGAAAAATACCAGTCGGTGGTTTCATAGCCTTCTGCGGCGCGTGTCTCAGCGGCAGCGGCGGTGGCGGGCGGCGGCACGATCACCTTGTCGCCGGGCTGCCAGCCTTCGGGGGTGGCGACCTTGTGGGTGTCCGAGGTCTGGAGCGACTGCACGAGGCGGTAGATTTCATCGACCGACCGGCCATTGCTCATCGGGTAGTAGAGCATCGCGCGCAGTTTACCTTCGGGGTCGATGACGAAGGTCGCGCGCACCGCCGCCGTGTCCGACGCGCCGGGCTGGATCATGCCATAGGCGTGCGCCACCTGCATCGAGAGGTCCGCGATGATCGGGAAGGTAATATCGACGCCGAACTTTTCCTTGATGTTGCGCACCCAGGCGATGTGCGCGTAGTGGCTGTCGATCGAGAGGCCCAGCAATTCACAGTCAAGCGCCGCAAAATCTGCGGAGTTGCGCGCGAAGGCGGTGAATTCGGTGGTGCAGACGGGGGTGAAATCTGCCGGGTGCGAAAACAGCACCAGCCATTTGCCGCGATAATCGGACAGCGATTTCGGCCCGTGCGTGGTGGGCGCTTTGAAATCGGGGGCGGGCTCGTTGAGGCGCGGAAAGGTGAGTTGGGTTTCGGTGGTCATTGTCATATCCTTTGTTGGGCGGTTGGTGTGTAAAGGTTGAATATCCGCTTGCCATAAATGAGTAAAACGAATTAAATTCGTTTATATAATTCTAATGTGGAATGATGAAATGTCCGCGCTGCCCAGCCTTCGCCATCTGCGTTACCTGATCGCCCTCGGCGAGGAGCTGCATTTCGGGCGCGCCGCCGAACGCTGCAACGTCAGCCAATCCGCCCTGAGCAAGGGCGTGCAGGAGCTTGAGGCGCTGCTTGGGGTAGCGCTGGCCGAACGCACCAAACGACAGGTGATCATCACCGCCACCGGGCGAGAGATCATCGCGCGCGCCCGCCGCACGCTTGCCGAGGCCGAAGCCTTGGTCGATCTGGCCCGGGCAAGCGGCGAGGCCCTTTCGGGCGACCTGCGCCTCGGGGTCATCCCGACGGTCGGCCCCTATCTGCTGCCCCGGGCCATGCCACATCTGCGGCAGGCGTTTCCCGCGCTCAGGCTCTATTTGCGTGAGGATCTGACCGAGGCGCTGATCGAGCGGTTGACGGACGGGCGGCTCGATGCGGCCATTGTCGCGCTGCCCTTCGACATCGGCGATCTGGCCTGCGAGCCGCTGTTTGAGGACAGCTATCTACTGGCCTGTGCGCGCGGGCATCCGCTGGCAAATCGCGATCATGTGGAGAGCCACGATTTCGCCGGGCGGCCGATGATGCTCTTGGAGCGCGGGCATTGCCTTCAGCGTCATGCATTGTCGGCGTTTGACGAAGGCGATATCGGCGAGGATCGCAGCTTTGCCGCCACCAGCCTTGTGACGCTGGTGGCGATGGTCGAGGAAGGGCTGGGGATCACCCTTCTGCCGCAACTGGCGATCGATGCCGGGATCACCCAAGGGCACGATATTGCCCTTGTGCCCGCGCCCGGTGCCGTCGCGCGCAAGGTGGTGATGATCTGGCGGCGCAGTTCCCCGCGCGCGCCCGAGTTTCTGACCCTTGCGGCTGCCCTGCGTCAACAGGCGGCCCGACCTGACTGAGCGGAAAGGCAATCAATCTGCGGATGGATCAACCCGCTTGATGCCACCTGTGGCTGGGTCGATGGTCACATAGGGCAGTTTGGCCGCCTTCCACGCGCCAAAGCCGCCCTCGAGATGGGCGACCGGGGTTATCCCAGCGGCAAGACAGGCCTCGGCCACCTTGCGTGAGCGCACGCCCGAGCCGCAATGGAACACCACCTGTTTGCCCTGTTGCGAGGGCAGGTTCTGCGGCTCGAACGTGGCCAGCGGCGCGAGGAGCGCGCCGTGGATGTGCTCAAAGGAATATTCCTGCGGCGTGCGCACGTCGATGACCGCCACCTCGTTGCGGGCAAAGGCTTGGGCCAGGTCCTGCGGGCTCCAATGCTCCAGGCGGCCCTGTTCGGTGTCTTCGGTTTTCATGTGGTGGCCTCTCTTGATTGGGACAGGGGAACGAGCGGCGGGATGTGGCCCCGCCGCACGCCGTTGAATCAGAACGACCAGATGATGGTGTCGTCAGCGAGCATGGCCCCGGCCATTTCCGGCGGCTTGGCCACGCCCACGCCGTCGATGAGCGCCTCGGGGCCGACGCCCTTGCCGGGCAGGTAGATCGCGCAGACCTCGACGGTGGCCCCGGCCTCCATGATCTTGCCCATCAGGCCCTGCGGGCTCATGTCGCGCGGCGGCTGCGGTGCGGTGACACTGGCTGGCGCATCCTTGAGGGCGATGTCGCCTCCGGGGCCGCAGAGCAGAATATGGGTTTTGGCACCTTGCTGCACCGCCTGCATGGTCAGCACCATCGACATGAGCTGTGTCTGCGGCTCGGCAGAGGTGACGATGGTGACGAGGTTTTTTTCTTCCGCATGTGCGCCGGTGGCGAGGCCCGCGACGGTAGCGGCAGCGATCAGGGTTTTTTTCATGGGTAGCTCCGTTTCTGAGATTAAAGGAACAGTTTGATGAGGGCGGCGACGGCGGCAAGCGCGCCGACACCAAGCGCCCAGAGGGCGATGAACCACAGGCTGCGTCGCAAACCGGGCCGCATCAGTGGTATCCTTCTCCGACCCGCACCTTGCCGCGAAACACCCAATAGGCATAGGCGGTATAGGCCAGGATCAGCGGCAGGAGGACGACCGCGCCCACGAGCGCAAAGCCAAGGCTCTTGTCGGGGGCGGCCACCTGCCAGATGGTCAGCGAGGGCGGCACCATCATCGGGTAGAAGCTGATGCCGATGCCGACGAAGCCCAGCACGAAGAGCGAGAGCGCAGCATAGAATGGCCGCCCGTCGCGCCCGTCGCTGAGGCCGGTAAAGAGCGCCCAGGTCGCAATCAGCACGAGAAGCGGCATGATCACGCTGAGCAGGCTGCCGGGCAGGTTGAACCAGCGGGTGAAATAGACCGGGTCGAGAAACGGCGTCAGGACGCTGACCAGCCCCATGGCCGCAAGTGTTGCCGCCCCGAGCGGCCAGGCGAGCCGCCGCATCCGGTGTTGCAGGCTGCCTTCGGTCTTCATCACCAGCCAGGTTGCCCCCAAGAGGGCATAGCCCGCCGCGACCGCCAGGCCGGTCAGCACCGAGAACGGCGTCAGCCAGTCCCACCAGCCCCCGGCATAGGCGCGGTCCACGACCTCGATCCCCTGCACGAGCGCGCCGAGCGCGATGCCCTGACAGAGCGCCGCAACCAGCGAGCCGCCGAAAAACGCCACGTCCCAGACCGGTTTCCAGCGGCGGGTCTTCCAGCGGAACTCGAAGGCCACGCCGCGAAAGACCAGCCCCAGCAGCATGAGCGTGATCGGCATGTAAAGCGCAGGCATTACCACCGCATAGGCCAGCGGAAAGACGGCGAAGAGGCCGCCACCGCCGAGGATGAGCCAGGTCTCATTGCCGTCCCAGACGGGTGCCACCGAGTTCATCGCGGTGTCGCGCTCGGCCTCGGACCCGGCCCAGGGGAACAGGATACCGACCCCGAGGTCGAACCCGTCGAGGATGACATAGACGAGCACGGCAAGGGCGATGAGGCCCGCCCAGATGAATGCAAGATCAAGTTCCATGGTATCGGTTCCTTATTCGCCGGGGACAAAGGCATCGGGGGCGAGTTGCGACGCCGGGGTGATGCCTGCGCTGCGCGTCGGGCCTTCGATCTCGCCGTGGTCCGCATCGGGTGCCCGGTTCATCAGGCGGAGCAGATAGAAAAAGCCCGCGCCGAAGACGAAGAAATAGACCACGATAAAGGCCAGCAGAGAGGCCCCGACGGCAGGCGCGTCGATGGGGGCCAAACTGTCGCCGGTGCGCAAGAGGCCATAGACGGTATAGGGTTGGCGACCGACCTCGGTCGTGACCCAGCCGGCCAGCACCGCGACAAAGCCCGCAGGCCCCATCGCAAGGGCGGCCCTGTGCAGCATCGGGCTGTCGTAAAGCCGCCCCTGCACCCGGCGCAGAAGCGCCCAGAGGCCGAGACCCAGCATGGCAAAGCCGATGGCGATCATGATGCGGAACGACCAGAAGACGATGGCAACGGGGGGCTGCTCGTCGCGCGGCACGGATTGCAGCCCGTCCAGCGGCGCGTTCAGGTCGTGCTTGAGGATGAGCGACGATAGCTTCGGAATACCAAGCGCATAGTCGAGTTCCTGATTCTCCTGATCCGGGATGCCGAAGAGGTAAAGCGGCGCGCCGTCGGGATGGTTCTCGAAATGCCCTTCCATCGCCATGACCTTGACCGGCTGATGCTCCAACGTGTTGAGCCCGTGCAGGTCGCCTGCATAGATCTGCAAGGGCGTCACGATCACCGCCATCCACATCGCCATGGAAAACCCGACGCGCGCGGCCGCACTTGTCCGGTCACGCAGCAGGTGCAGCGCGCTGACCGCGCCCACGACAAAGGCCGTGGTGAGATACGCCGCCATCACCATATGCACGAGGCGATAGGGGAAGGAGGGATTGAACACGATCGCCCACCAATCCTCGGGCACGAATTGCCCGACCGCGTTCATGCCATGACCCTGCGGCGTCTGCATCCAGCTGTTGGCGCTGAGTATCCAGAAGGCCGACATCAGCGTGCCGAGCGCCACCATGGCGGTGGCGAACATGTGCAACCCATCACCGACCCGCTCGCGCCCGAAGAGCATGATGCCGAGAAAGCCCGCCTCAAGAAAGAAGGCCGAGAGCACCTCATAGGCCAGAAGTGGCCCGATGACCGGCCCGGCCTTGTCGGAAAACACCGACCAGTTGGTGCCGAACTGATAGGACATGACGATGCCCGACACGACGCCCATGCCGAAGGCGACGGCAAAGATCGGCTTCCAGTAGTTGAAGAGTGTGAGATAGGTTCTGTCGCGGGTCTTGAGCCAGAGGCCGTTCAGCACGGCAAGATAACTTGCAAGGCCGATGGTAAAGGCCGGCAGGATGATGTGAAAGGAGACGGTGAACGCGAACTGGATGCGCGCCAAGGTCTCGGCAGAGAACGACTCGAACATGATCGGTCCTTTCGATGGCTGTGAAAGTGAGCTAGCGCGCTGCCCCCTCATATGCAATATTCAAAATATATCTTTGTTGTGGCGAAACCGCGCAGGGTGCGATAGCCTTTCACATGGTAAATGCGGTTCATGACGCTTATGTCCCGGTGCTGACCCTGCAAAAGAAAGACGATCATCCATGCGGCTGACCAGTTATACGAACTATGCGCTCCGGTGTCTTCAGCTTGCCGCGCTGCGCGCGCCCGCGCTTGTGCGCGTGGACGATGTGGTCAAGGTGCATGGGTTGGCCCGCCCGCATATCGTCAAGATCGTGCATGAATTGGGCAAGGCCGGGTTCATCGAGACACAGCGCGGGCGAGGCGGTGGTTTCCGCTTGGCCCGCGACCCCGCGCGAATCACCGTGGGTGAGGTCGTGCGCCTGACAGAAGGGCCTTTCGACCTTGTGGAATGCTTTAACCGAACCACCAACACCTGCCCGCTGATTGGTATCTGCAAGCTATCGTCCAGTTTCGCGCAGGCGACGCGCGCCTTTCTCGACGTGCTCGACGGGGTGACGGTGGCCGATATCGCGTCCAACCGTGACGCGCTCCTGGGACGCATTCTGCCCTTGCAGGAAGGCATCGTCGCCCCGCTTCGGACAGTGGGCTGACGCCATCCGTCCACCACGGCATACCCTGCGACATATAGTTACATTTCAGATATGTATTAAACGTTCATATTCGACATAAGGAATATGAATGAGCTGAGTCCTGTGACAATGTCACGGAGCGGCAGGCCTTAAAGGTCTATTCATATTGAAACTTAAATCGAAGAGGAGCGTCCCCAATGACTGCCAATATCGGAACGATTGACCGGGCCCTGCGCGTGCTGATCGGCATCGCGCTTCTGGCGCTTGCCTTTGGGGGATTCGTGCCCGCGCTGGCGACGGGCGCACCCCAATGGATCGCGGTTGTCGCGGGCGTTGTGATGCTCGCCACGGCGGGCATGCGCTTTTGTCTGCTTTACCGCACCTTCGGCATCCGCACCTGCCAACGCTGAGCGAAAAGACATGAGAGGAGAGACCATCATGACCGATTATCCTGTGAACATGGGCATCAAACCCGAAGTCGAGGCATTCTTTGACGAAGATACCAATACCATCAGCTACATCGTCAAGGACCCTGCCTCGGACGCCTGCGCGATTGTCGATTCGGTGATGGATATCGACTACGCTGCCGGACGGATCACCTATACCCATGCCGACACGATGATCGCGCGCGTGAAGGAGCGTGGACTGCGCCTCGAATGGATTCTTGAGACACATGTCCATGCCGATCACCTGTCGGCGGCCCCCTATATTCAGGACCAATTGGGCGGCAAGATCGGGATCGGTGAGAATATCCTGATCGTGCAGGATGTGTTCGGCAAGATCTTCAACGAGGGCACGGAGTTTCAGCGCGACGGCAGCCAGTTCGACCGCCTCTTCAAGGACGGCGATACCTACACCATCGGCGACATGACCTGTTTCGCCATGCACACCCCCGGCCATACCCCCGCCTGCATGACGCATGTGATGGGTGACGCGGGTTTTGTCGGCGACACGCTCTTCATGCCCGATGGCGGCTCGGCACGCGCGGATTTTCCGGGCGGCGATGCGGCCACGCTCTATGACAGCATTCAAAAGGTGCTGGCCCTGCCCAACGCCATGCGGCTCTTCATGTGCCACGATTACGGCCCCAACGGCCGCGACATCGCGTGGGAAACCACGGTGGCCGAGGAAAAGGCCCATAACATCCACGTGGGCGGCGGCAAGACGAAGGAGGATTTCGTCAAGTTCCGCACCGAGCGCGATGCGCAACTGGCCATGCCGCGCCTGATCCTGCCGTCGTTGCAGGTCAACATGCGCGCGGGCGAAGTGCCCACCGATTCCGATGGTCGTCCGATGTTGAAACTGCCGGTGAACGCGCTCTGAGCCGAACACACAGAACACCCAAAAGGGAGGAAACGCGATGCAAGTCAACAAGGTGACCGACGCCCTGTCGGTCAGCCCCCAGATTACGGCAGAGGATGTGGCCGCGATCCGCGAAGCGGGCTTTCGCGCCATCATCTGCAACCGCCCCGATGGCGAAGGGGCCGACCAGCCGAATTTCGAGGAGATCGAGGCGGCGGCCAAATCCGCAGGTCTCGAGACGCGCTATCAGCCGATCACCTCCGGCATGGTGCAGGACGCGGATGCCGATGCCTTCGGCCAGGCGCTGATGCAACTGCCCGGCCCGATCCTTGCCTATTGCCGCACCGGCACCCGCTCGGCCACGCTCTGGTCATTGAGCCAGGCCAAGACCCGCCCGGTGCCCGAAATCCTCGCCGCGACCAAGGCCGCAGGCTATGACATGGCCGGTGTCGCCCGGCGCATCGTGAATGGTGGCCGCACGCCCACTGATACGGGCGATGCGAAATTCGAGGTGGTGATCGTCGGCGGTGGCGCGGGCGGCATTGCGTTGGCGGCAAGCCTCAAAGCGCGCAAGCCGGGGCTCGAGATCGCCGTGATCGACCCCGCGGAAATCCATTATTATCAACCCGGCTGGACCATGGTGGGCGGCGGCATTTTCGAGCCAGCCGAAACCGCCAAAACCATGGGCAGCCTCATTCCGCGCGGCGTGCATTGGATCAAATCCGCCGTCGCGGCGTTCGAGCCCAAGGACAATGCCGTGATCCTCGACGGCTGCCGGGTGGTGAAATACGATCGTCTCGTCGTCTGTCCGGGACTCAAGCTCGACTGGGCAAAGGTCGAGGGGCTGGAGGAAACGCTGGGGCGCAATGGCGTCACCTCGAATTACCGCTACGATCTGGCCCCTTACACTTGGCAACTGGTGCAGGGGCTGAAATCGGGCCGCGCGCTCTTTACCCAGCCGCCGATGCCGATCAAATGCGCCGGCGCGCCGCAAAAGGCGCTCTATCTCTCGGCTGATCACTGGTTTCGCACGGGCCGTATCAGGGATATCGAGATCGGGTTCTGCAATGCTGGCGGGGTGCTCTTCGGGGTCAAGGATTACGTGCCCGCGCTGCAATCCTACATGGACAAATATGGCGCCTCACTGAATTTCTTTCACAATCTCGTCGCCATCGACGGGCCTGCGCGCCGCGCGACCTTCGAGGTGAAAAAGCCCGATTGTGACCCTGAACGCGTGACGATGGACTTTGACATGATCCATGTCTGCCCGCCGCAGGTGGCACCGGATTTCATTCGCGTCTCGCCGCTCGCCGATACCGCCGGGTGGATCGACGTGGATCAGGCCACGCTGCGTCACAAAACCTATGACAATATCTGGTCCTTGGGCGACGTGATGAACGCCCCCAATGCCAAGACGGCGGCGGCGGCGCGGATGCAGGCCCCGGTGGTGGCCGAGAATATCGTGGCCGACATCAACGGGCGCGAACCGGTGGCGCAATATGACGGCTATGGCTCCTGCCCGCTGACGGTGGAGCGCGGCAAGATCGTGCTGGCCGAGTTCGGCTATGGCGGGGTGATGAAACCGAGCTTTCCGAAGTTCTTCATCGATGGGACGAAACCCAGCCGACTGGCCTGGCTGCTCAAGGAAAAGATGCTGCCGCCGATCTACTGGAAGGCAATGCTCAAGGGCCGCGAATGGATGGCCCGTCCCGAAAAGATCAGCGCCGGGGGGTAAGCCCGTGCGTTTGTCCGATCCAAATGGCCCCGGCTCGCCGCGCCGGGGCCTGTTTCCTTGATACACCCTGCACCCGAAAGACCACCACTCATGCCCTCTCTTGCCCGCTATTTCCCACCCCTCGATTGGGGCCGCAGCTATACCCGCGACACGCTGACCAACGATCTGATGGCGGCGGTGATCGTAACGATCATGCTGATCCCGCAATCGCTGGCCTATGCGCTTCTGGCGGGGTTGCCGCCCGAGGCGGGGATCTATGCGTCCATCGTGCCGATCATGTTCTATGCCCTCTTCGGCACCAGCCGCGCGCTGGCCGTGGGGCCGGTGGCGGTGGTGTCGCTGATGACGGCGGCGGCGATCGGACAGGTGGCCGAGGCGGGCAGCATGGGCTATGCGGCGGCGGCGCTGACGCTGGCGCTGTTGTCGGGCGCGATGCTTCTGACGCTCGGGCTGCTGCGACTGGGCTTTATCGCCAATTTTCTCAGCCATCCGGTGATCGCGGGTTTCATCACCGCCTCGGGCATCCTCATCGCCACGAGCCAGCTCAAGCATATCCTCGGCGTGCCTGCGGGCGGGCATACGTTGATCGAGATGCTGGGCGCGCTTGGCGCGCATCTGGATGCTGTCAACTGGCCCACTCTGATCATCGGCGTGCTGGCGACGGGGTTCCTATTCTGGGTGCGCAGGGGGCTGAAGCCCCTGTTGCTGCGGGCAGGGCTCAGGCCACGCATGGCCGATTTGCTGGCCAAGACCGGGCCGGTGGCGGCGGTCGCGGTCTCCACGCTCGCTGTCTGGCTCTTCGGGCTGGACGGGCACGGCGTGGCTATCGTGGGCGCGGTGCCGCAGGGCCTGCCGCCGCTGACCATGCCCGATCTCTCGCCCGGTCTCGTATCGGCGCTGGTGCTGCCCGCCGCCCTCATCTCGATCATCGGGTTTGTGGAATCGGTCTCGGTCGCGCAGACGCTGGCCGCGAAAAAACGTCAACGTATTGACCCCAATCAAGAACTGATCGGACTGGGTGCTGCCAATCTCGGCGCGGCCTTCACCGGGGGCTATCCGGTCACCGGGGGCTTTGCCCGCTCGGTGGTAAATTTCGACGCAGGTGCCGAGACGCCCGCCGCCGGGGCCTTTACCGCCGTGGGGCTGGCCATCGCCGCGCTCGCGCTCACCCCGCTCATTTTCTTTTTGCCCAAGGCCGTTCTGGCAGGCACGATCATCGTCGCAGTCCTGAGCCTCGTGGATTTCTCGATCCTGCGCAAATCCTGGGCCTATTCCTATGCCGATTTCGCCGCCGTGCTGGCCACGATCCTCCTTACCCTCGGGCTGGGCGTGGAGGCGGGTGTCTCGGCCGGCGTAATCCTGTCGCTGGCGCTGCATCTCTACAAGACCTCGCGTCCGCATGTCGCCGAGGTCGGGCTGGTGCCCGGCACGCAGCATTTCCGAAATGTGCTGCGCCACCGGGTCAAGACCAATCCCGCGGTCCTGACCCTGCGAGTGGATCAGAGCCTCTATTTCGCCAATGCCCGCTTTCTGGAGGATCTCATTCAGGACCGCGTGGCCGAGGATTGTCCGATCCGGCATGTCGTGCTGATGTGCTCAGCTGTGAACGAGATCGACTTTTCGGCACTAGAGAGCATAGAGGCGATCAACGAACGCTTGCGCGGCAACGGCATCGACCTGCACCTGTCGGAGGTCAAGGGTCCGGTGATGGATCGCCTCCAACGCAGCCACTTCCTTGACGAGCTGACAGGCAAAGTGTTCCTGTCGCAATATGACGCCTGGACCGCGCTGGTGCCGAATAAGAAAGCTTTATCGCGATGACCACCAAGGATGCGCCCGATCTGCCGCTAGATCTGGAACGGGGCTCTGACATGGCCGAAACCGCCCCGAAAACCCGACGCTGGTTGTATAAAAGGTATCTTCTGGTTCTGTTGATTCCGGTCTTCATGTTCTCGGGTGCCGTGATCGGCCTTTATTTCCAGCCGCCTGCCTTGCAGAAATTCTATGCGCTGACCGGCCTGCAACCCGGCGGCGGGGCGACGAGCCCGATTGCGCTGCCGCCCGAGATCGCATTGCCCGATGACATGGCTGAAACCTTGTTGCCCACGGATGTGGTCGGGCTGGCGCGGCTGATGCCGCGCGGTGACATTGCCATCGTGGCCGCCCCCTACGGCGCAGGGGATGCGCGGGTGGCAGAAATCCTCGTCTCGGAAGGGGAGCGCGTGACGCGCGGGGCCCCCGTTGCCATTCTGGACAATGCCCAGGCATTGGAAGGCGCGGTGTTGACGGCCGAGGCCAATCTTGCTGTTCGGCAGGCGACGCTCGCCCAGATCCGCAGCGCCATCGCAGCAAGCAGGGCCGAGGCACAGGCAACCCTCGATCAGGTCCGCGCCACCGCACAAGAGGCCGAGACCACGCGCGCGCGTACCGAAGAACTGGCCGCGCGCGGTGTCGCCACCAGCGCCACGCTCGATGCCGTCCGCACCGCAGCCAGCGAATCCGCACTTGCCGTTGCACGCGCCGAGGCGACGCTTGCTCGCTTTGCCACCGGCGCGCTCGACGATCAGCCCGACGTCGTCGTTGCCGCCCGCAACGTGGCTGCGGTAGAGGCGGAATTGACGCGCGCAAGAATGGACATGGCCCGCGCCGAGGTGCGCGCGCCCATCGACGGCACAATCCTGAACATTCACGCCACACCCGGACAACGCCCGCCCACCGAGGGCATCATGGAGATGGGCGATACCGACGTGATGATGGCAGAGGTCGAAATCTGGCAGGATCGCATCAGTGCCGTCGCCATCGGTCAACCGGTCGAACTGGCCGCGCCCGCGCTTGGCCAATCGCTGCGTGGCACGGTGGCAAGCATCGGCCTGACCGTCGGGCGGCAGGGCCTGATCTCGGATGACGCCGCCGCCAATTCCGATGCGCGGGTGATCCGGGTTTTGGTCGCGCTCGATGCCGCCTCTGCCCGTCTTGCCGCGCGGTTTGTCGGTCTCGAGGCCGTTGCGCGCGTCGACACCGGGGCGGGCACGCGGGCCGCTGAATGAGTCGGCTTCTGCAATGGATCTTTGGCCGCCTGCCGATCGGCTGGATGCAACTGACCCACAAACGCGGGCGTTTTTTCGCGGCACTTTCCGGTGTGGCCTTTGCCAATGTGCTGGTGTTCGTCCAGCTTGGCATCATGAATTCCATGGCGACGGCAACGCTGCGCCCTTATGAGTTTTTCAATGCCGACATCATGATTTCGGCGAGTGATGCAAACGCGCTGTCGGAAGGCGGCAATGTCGCGCGACAATGGATGTTGCAAGCCCTTGCCCATCCCGATGTTACAGCCGGACTGGGCCTTTTCGTCGGCGACGTGCCTTGGGACCGGGGCGAAAGAGACATCACTTTCACGACGTTCGGGATCGATCCGGGGCAAACGGGGTTTCTCGCGCCCGAGATCGCGTCTGATGCCGCGCTGTTTCAGATGCAGGATGTGGCGCTGCTCGACAGGCTTGCGCGCGGCTTGTCGCGCGATGAGGCGGCGGCGATCCGACCGCAGACGCCCTTGTCGTTCGAGACGAAGGGTCGAACGCTGACCGCGCTCGATACATTTGCGGGCGGTGGCGGTTTTGGCGGGGATGGCTTCATGCTGGTCTCCGACCAAACCTTTCTTTCGCTCTTTCCCGACCGCAGTTCGGCGGCCCCGGACCATATCCTGCTGCGCTTGCGCCCCGGTGCCGATGTCGAGGCTGTGGCAAAAAATCTGCGCGGGCTGATCACCGACAAGACCCTGCGCATCCGCAGCTTTGCCGAGGCCGCGCAGGAAGATCTGCGTTATCAACAGACACAGCGTCCGACCGGTGTGATCTTTGGCTTTGGCGTTCTGATCGGGGTGCTTGTCGGGCTGGTAATCGTCTATCAGGTGCTGTCCGCGGATGTGGCCGACCATCTGAGGGAATATGCCACCTTCAAGGCCATGGGCTATGGTCCCCGCTTTTTCCTTGGCATTGTCATCGAAGAGGCGCTGGTTCTGGGGCTGCTCGGCTTCCTGCCCGGGCTGGCCGCAGGCACGGCGATCCTGACGCTGATGGGCAAGGTGACGACGCTGCCGCTGGCAATGACCCCGACCATGGCGATCACGGTCTTTGTCGGCACCGTGGTATTTTCGGTCCTTTCAGGTGTCATCGCCACAAGGCGCTTGGCTGCGGCTGACCCGGCAGATCTGTTCTGAAAGGGGCGATGGATGGAGACTGACATGATTGTCGAGGCGCGCGGGCTGAACCACTGGTTCGCCACCGGCGAGGCGCGCAAGCAGGCGCTGTTCGACATCGACCTTGCCCTGCCGCGCGGCAGCCTGACCGTGCTGATGGGGCCGTCCGGCTCGGGCAAGACCACGGTGCTGACCCTAATCGGTTGCCTGCGTGCCGTGCAGGAGGGGTCAGTGCGCCTCATGGGCCACGAATTGCAAGGAGCAAGCGAGGCGGAGCTGACCGCGCTGCGCCAGCGGCTCGGGTTCATTTTTCAATCCCACAACCTTCACGAAAGCCTGACAGCCATGCAGAATGTCATCATGGGCGTGCAGGTCCGCCCTGGCGTGCCGGACGTCCTTGCGCGACGGGCTGCCGCGCGCGCGCTTGACCTTGTCGGGCTGTCTGATCGTCTGGACTATCTGCCCGCCAACCTGTCGGGTGGCCAGAAACAGCGTGTCGCCGTGGCCCGTGCCCTCGTCGGCAATCCTCAGATGGTGTTTGCTGACGAACCGACCGCAGCCCTCGACAAGGACAGCGCCGATGATGTTGTCGACCTTCTCAAACGCCTAGGAGCCGCGCGCGGCACGACGACCCTTCTTGTGACCCACGACAATCGGATTCTCGACCGTGCAGACCGTATCCTGACATTGGAGGATGGCCGGATCGTGTCCGTTAAAGAACAAAGTCGAGGGTCAATGTAAGTAGTCAACACATGGCGTTCCGCAGTCATGATGACCTTCGCAATCGGCTGAAAACAACTTGGCAATGTCCCTCGCGCAGTTATCCCGCGAGCGCAACGAACTGCGAAAATGCGTTCTGGCCTTTGGCAGGAAGCTGACTTTTGAAGATCCTTTCCACTCCCCAAGTCATCATTGATTTTGCATGAATAATTTACGTCAGATACTGCCTAAGTAGGGGACGGTGACTGACGCCGCAAGATCAACATTCCTGCGAGGAAACTCGTTGCCGAAAGCGTGATCGAAATTGCCAGGGCAACTTCGTAGCCACCGTAGAGGTCTCGAGTAACGCCACCTATCCAGCTTCCCGCGGCGGCAGCCAGAAATGCGAAGAAGAACATGACCGAGATTGATGACCCAGCGGCCGCGCCTGAAAAGGCCTTCCGGACCAGATGCACGTAGGCCGGAAAGACGCCACCGTAGCCGAGACCGATGGTCACGCAGCCGCCCGCTATCAACAGTGCCGAGAAGCCGCTTCCGAACAGCAATAAAGCGCCGCCGAGCGGAATGAGGAAGGTGCAGGCCAGCAGCGACGGGATAGCGTTTCCCCGATCGGCCCATCCACCGCTCATCAACCGCGAAATCAATGAAGAGCCCAATAACACCGTCAGCAGGCCAGATGCGAGGCTCGGCGAAAAACCCTGTTCCTCCGCAAGAGCAACCAAATGAGCGATTATGATGAACGTACCGCTATTGACCAGTACCAGCATGAATACCAATCCCCAGAAGATCCTCAATTGATCCTGCGCGTCTTTCGGGGACTCCGCCACTATACGTTTCTCCATTTCCAACACGCCGGGTCTACGGCAAAAAACCAGCGACGCCAGACCGATCGTCACTAGACAAAACAGACCGTAAGCGATCACCGCGTCGCGCCAGCCCCACCAGACAGCGAGGTTACGCAATGCAACAGGCACCACCAAGCCGCCGACGCTCTGGCCGGACAGGACAATCGCCATGGCCACGCCACGGTTACGGTCGAACCAGTGGCTGACAATAGCGGTGATTGGACCAAAAAAAGTTGCCTGGCCAACGGCACCGACGAGCAGTGCATAGCCGGCATAGAGTTCGAACGGAGTCGTTGCTTGCGCACACAAAAGAAGGCCTCCACTGATCGCCAGCGCTGCGACTACACAGAGAATCGTGAAGTTGACCCGATCCGAGAGATAGCCAATTGCGAGGCCACCCGTTCCCGCAGCGACCATTGCCAACGAGTGGCCAAGCGAAAGTGTCGCACGGTCCCAGCCGAGATCTTCGCCCATTGGGCGCATAAGTATCGGCACGAAGGTGACCGCGCCGAAACTGAGTGACGTCATGGCCAAGCTGGCTCCCACAACCACCCAACCATACGGGGTCTCGACGCTCGGTCCTGCATACCTGTAGTTCATCGGAGGGGTTCTGCCATAGTTTGAGAGTGAAGGTGCTGTTCGGGGAACACGCGAACCGTCCCGTCGCGTCAACTTTGGCGTCGAGACTGAGTTTTTCGGCGAACTCGTTCAGCTAGATTGGCACCGGGGGAAAGCGGGGGCGGCGACTGCCAGACATCGTAGCAACGCGCCGCATGACGCGCCCACTGACCACCCTGTAGTTATTTCCAAATCCTTGCGTGCCAAGCAAAATCTCCTCCTGAAGCCGATAGTTGTTAATATTACAAAAAAAAATGTAAATAAAGGGGACAATTTTGTATTTATACTGGGAGTCCTTGGGAACCCGAATTTTGATGTGTTGACGTGCGGCCGAAGAGAGATGCACGGTCCGGTCTGGCGTTTGAGTGCCTAGTGAACCGCTCGAACCGATCATGATACTTGAACGAGCGACCTCAAACCCTCATTGTCAGACGAGGGTCTCATGGGCGGATCATCAAAAAATAACGTCAGGTTTTTTAGGCAGTATGGCACCAAATCAATCTTCGAAATCGAACAGCTCCAACACCCTGAACCGCGCCTTGCGTTTGATGCGGTTGTTGTGCGAAGCGCCAACTCCGCTATCGCTCACGAAGATTGCCAAGACACTGGAAGTGGATGCCGGCAATCTTCATCGCCTTTTGCAATCGCTACAGGACGAGGGCTGGGTCTCTCGCGTCTATGACGGGGCTGAGTATACCGTCGGACCCCTCTTGATGAACAATTTCGACCCCTGGCACCCGGTTCACAATTTCCGCAGGGAAAGCTATCCATTTCTCAAACAGCTTCACGAACAGACCCGTGAAACCTCCGCCCTGATCCTGTTTCTGGGCACGCAGCGTGTCGTCATGGACGCCATTCATGGCCAGCTGACCCTGAGTTCGTATTACGATGTGCAACTTTCATCTCCCGTGCATGGGTCCGCGTCGGGGAAAATTCTTCTGGCCAGCTTGCCTGCGGGCATAGTTGACGAAGTTCTTGGAGGCGAGCCGCTCCCTAAACACACCGAATTCACACCCACAACGCGGGATGACCTTGACCGCCATCTGATCGAAATACGCGAAACCGGATATTGCATCTCGCGCGAGGAAGCGTTCAACGGCCTTGTGGCGTATGGGGCCCCCATTCAGTATCGCGGCCATGTTCTGGGCTGTCTGGTGTCCACAGCCGCCAGCGCGGATATCGCAACAAGAGACGATGCGTCTTTTGCTGCGAAACTGCGGGATGTCGCGAATTTGCTATCCGCGTCAGTACCCTCTATCCATCAGATGAAGTTCTTCCTCACTGGATGAAATACGGTGTCAGTTTGAGCACCGCCATCACGAACACAAGAAGCACGACCGTCGTTCCGATTACGATCGTGGCAGCACGCGGACCGACCTTCAGAAAACTTTCGAGACGGGTGCTCATGCCGAGTGCCCCGATCGCGATGATCAGACACCAGCGTGATGCTTCCACCAGCGCGAGGCGCAGATCCTCGGGCACAAGATTGAAGGAATTCGCCAATACCAAAGCGGCGAACACGAAGGCAAAAATCGGCAGCGGCGTCTTTTGACCCGCAGCGCTGTTCCGGCTCCGCATGAAGAATGCAAGGCTCAGGACAACCGGCATCAGCATCATGACACGCATGAGCTTGATGACAGTGGCCGTATCCCCGGCTTCATCGGATACCAGATATCCTGCACCCACGACCTGCGCGACATCATGGATCGTCGCGCCGAGAAAAATCCCCGTAAGACGGTCATCGAGGCCAAATTTTCCAGCAATCACGGGATAGAGCACCATTGCGATCGTGGAGAGTAATGTCACCGACACAACTGTAAAAATCGTATCCGTTTCCCTGTCCTTGCCCTGCGGCAGAACGGACGAGATCGCAAGAGCCGCAGACGCGCCACAAATCCCGACGGCACCACCGGCAAGAATTCCGAAAATCGAATCGCGCCCGGTCATCCGCGCCAGGATGACACCGGTACCGATGGACAGGCCGATGGCCGCGACAATCAAAACAAAGCTGGCAAGGCCGAGATCGGTCACGTCACTGAGCGAGATCCGAAGGCCCAGCAGCGCAACACCAACCCTGAGAATGCGTTTTGAGGCGAACTTGATCCCCGGTGCGGTTCGCGCACCCTCATCGCTCAGGGACACAAGCGCCATGCCCAACAAGAGCGTAAGGAGCATGAGCGGTCCGCCGTAATGATCGGTGATATAACCGGCCGCCGCCGCGACAACCATGGCCAAAAGGATACCGGGCGCAAGCTCGGACACGACCGAGCCGCGCGACAAAAGCGCGATGGACTTCATGGGAGTTCACTTCAAGTTCAAAGGGGCCTTTGGCCCTCGTTGTCGATAGCAGCGAGGTCGCTCGAAACGGCGACCTCGCCAATGGTTCACGCCACAGCTTTTGCCTGCGCAGCGGCGAGGGCCTGTGCTTCCTGCTCGACCGCGTCTTCCTGGCCTGCGACAACGCTGCGCTCGCCCAGTTTCATGATCAGGGCTCGGGCGTCGATGCCATATTTCTCGGCTGCGCGTTTTACCGGCAGGACATAGCCGCCATAGACGTTGGCATAGCCCATCATGATCGAGTCATTGTCGATCACCGGCATGGGCTGCGGCGCCACGAGGTCGGCAAAGACCTGCGCGGCATCGAGAATGCCCGGCAGATCCGTCCTGACAGTATGGCCGGCCCGCTTGAGCGCGGCGATCGTGGCCTCGGTCTGTGCATTGCCGGCCCCGCCGCCAAAGCCCTTGAGACTACCGTCGATATAGGTGGCACCTTCGTCGATGGCGGCGAGAATGTTACCATTGGCCAGCCCGAGGTTGTTATGCGGGTGGAATCCGATCGGGATCGACACGGCGTTGCGCACAGCACGCACCCGTTCGGCCACTTCGGTTGGCACTAGGTGGCCCTGGCTCTCGGCGAGGTTGACATAGCTGGCACCGTAGGATTCAAGCTTGCGCGCCTCGTCGGCAAGGGTCTCCGGGTCGGCCATGCCGGCGGAAATCAGATATCCAACCGTCATCATGCCCAGATCGGCGGCCTTGCGGATATGCTGTTTGGTGGTGTCTGCCTCGGTGGAGTGGCTGGCAATGCGGGCCACGCTGACGCCGGCCTCCTTGCATTCTTCAAGGTCACGGAAAATGCCAAAACCGGGCAACAAAAGCACCGCGATGCGGGCCTGTGTGACCGAGTCGCACGCAGCCTTGATCAAGTTGATTGCAGGCTCGGGCGAGCGTCCGATATGCACCGTGCTGCCCCCAAGACCGTCCCCATGACCAACCTCGATGATATCGACCCCGGCAGCATCGAGCGCCGCTGCGGTCTTGGACACGATTTCGGACGTGAACTGGTGCTTGTAGGTGTGATTGCCGTCCCTCAGGGTGACGTCGACAAAGGTAATGTCTGTCATTGATTTTCCTTTCATGTTCCGTGGAGTCAGGCTTTGACACCGACGAGGCGGCGCTGTGCCACCGCGACGGCCGCAGCGTTGATGATGTCGAGATTGCCGGCATATGTCGGCAGGAAATCGCCTGCACCAGCCACCTCGACCCCGATCATCACATGATCGTCGCGGATGAACGGCTCTAGAACGATCCGGTAACCGGGGACGTCTTTTTGAACCTCTGCGACGCGCTGCTCGACCGATTTGCGGATAGCCTCGATGTCCACATCGGGGCCAGTCACGCAATAGATGGTGTTGCGCATCAAGATCGACGGCTCAGCCGGATTCACGATGATGAGCGACTTGCCCTTGGCGGCGCCGCCAACATCGGCGAGCGCCGTGCTGGTCGTGTGGGTGAATTCCTCGATATTGTCGCGCGTGCCCGGTCCGATGCTCTTGGATGCCACGGTGGCCACGATCTCGGCATAGGACACCGGCACCACCGATGTCACGGCATGCACGATCGGCACGGTCGCCTGTGCGGCACAGCTCAGCAGATTGACATTCGGGGCAGTGTCGTGCTGCGCCAGATTGACGGTTGGAACAACAGGAACGCCTACCTTGGCGGGGGTCAGGTCGATGGCGAAAATTCCAGCTGCCTCGTAGCGGGGCGCATTGGCCCGGTGCACATAGGCAGAAGTCGCCTCGAACACGACGTCGATATTGCCGTCCTCGAACACCGCTTCCGCGCCGTCGGTCGAGGTGCCAACACCCATTTCGCGCGCCCGCGCCAACCCTTCGGAGGCCGGGTCGATTCCCGAAAGCAAGACAACCTCGAAGTTGGGGTTCTTGCGGAGTTTGTACATAAGATCGGTGCCGATATTGCCGGAGCCGACGATGGCGGCGCGCACCTTGCGTCCGCCTTGTGTTTTATCAAGCATAATCCTGTTTCCTTTAAGCTTGCGGATTTCAGTTCTCAGACCGGGACATGCAGCCCCGGATTCCAGGTGATGGTGTCGAGAGCGACGTGACGGCTGACAAGATGCGGGGTGTCAGGCGCGTCAAACGCGATACGGTCGAAATAACGTCCGGAGGCGATAACCTTCGTCTCGCCGCTCTCGGCCGTGTGGACAAGAAGCACCGTGCTGGCCGCCGAGACCTCACCGCCGTCGATGAGCGTGATCCGTGCGGGCGACACGTGGCGACGCAACACGCCGCGCATGCGCACATGCTTCGGGATCATCGAGAACATCTCTTTCAGTTCCTTGACGTCATGTTCCAGCCAGACCATGTCGGCTCCAAGGGCGGCGCTGAAAGCGGTGACCTTGTATTGAAATTCGCCGTTACAGCATGTCAGGAAATCGTCCCACTGCTCTGCATCGAGATGGCTTGCGACGTCGGCGAGCAGATTATGCGCAGCTTGCGCGTGTTCAAATGCCAGGCTCATTTGACTGGGCCTTCCATTGACATGGTCGGCATCGCAGCGACCACGTCACGTCCAAGCGGATTGGAGGCGGGGCGTCCCATCAATGCGGACCAGACACGGTAATAGGCGCGCATGATCTCGTCATCCTGGCTCATCATGTTTTCATGGCGGGCGAAGATGCCCCAAAGCCCGGCGCGGCGCTTGTTGGCCTGCGCTACGGCATCGACAAAAATCACGTCCTCGGACAGGTTCCGGCCGAGCGGCCCCCAGAACTGGTTGTGGTGTTTCTGCCGGGTCCGGCGATCCTCGGCAGACTCGCCTTTGATCCCAAGGCCGCGTTGCTCCAGGATTGTAATGCCTGGAACCACAGGAATGGTGGTGTCAATGCGGATCACAGAGCCGCGAACGATGACCGTGGTGTTGGGGAAAAGATCCACCACACGGAACTCGCCTGGTGTCAGCCCTGGCAAGGTTAACGCATCGCGTTGGTCCCAGCCCTTGTAATTGGTGTATTCAACCTTGAATGGCGCAAGCCAGCCGTGGCCGTTGGGATGAACCGACCATTCCCGTTCATGGTATTTCTTTGCCATGATCGACGTGGTTCGGTTAACAACATGTCCCCACTCATGGTAAAGTTCCATGTTGGTTTCTTGCCACTGCTTCCAGTTGCCGTTGACCTGAACTCGGTGAAGGTGGAATACTTCGAGCGGCTCGGTTCCCATCGGCTCGATGAGCTGTTCGAGAGCGTTTCCGACATAAGTGTCGAACTCCTCGGCCTCGTCATCCATGTTGACAAAGACCATCCCGAGCGAAACGCTGCATTTCACCTCGCGCAGGCCCATATTACCCTTGGAGACGGCGCCGCATTGGCTATAGCCGTCCGGCTTGGTGATCTCGTTGCAGGCGCCAGTGCTATCGAAGCCCCAGAGGTGAAAGAAACAGGTCAGCACCTTGGCGTTGCCGCGCGGGGCCGTGGCCACGAGCGACGAGCGATGTGAACAAACGTTGAGAAAGGCCCGGACGACCCCGTCCATCCCGCGATGGATGAGGAGCGGCCACTCCGCATGGTTTACGGTACGGAAATCGCCTTTTTCCGGAAGCTCGCTCTCGTGGCACGCAAACTTCCACTGGCACCGGAAAATACGGTCTATCTCAAGGTCAAAGACCTCTTGCTCGACATAGATATCCGAACTGACATAGTGATCAGCGGGCACCTGAGGGGGTGCTTCCCACTCTCGTGAATTTCTGGACATTGCGATTCTCCTTCTTGTCGTCGGACCCGACACCACGATCACTGCGATGGCTGCAACAGCATGGTCATCCACGGGCTCACCGTGATGAGAAGCCAGACAAGGATAAGCGGCACCAGCATGATGGGGATGGCGCGCATCACCTGTCCGAACGGCACCTTGCAGACGGCAGAGACGACGAAGAGGTTGAGCCCGTAGGGCGGTGTCACAAAGCCGATCGCGGTGCCGACAACAAAAACGACGCCCCAATGCACCGGGTCAATCCCGAGACTCACTGCGACGGGTGCCAGGATGGGTCCGAGGATGAGCACCACGGCAACCGATTCCGTCAGCGCGCCCACCATGAGGATCAGCAAAAGCATCAGACCGAGCGCGGCGGTCACTCCAAAGTTTTGCCCGATCGAGCTGAGCAGAGATTGAATGGCCTGGGCCGCATCGAGTACCCCAAGCACCTGCTGGAATTGCGTTGAGAACGCAACCAGAGGCACGATAAGTCCCGTCACTGCCGCACTACGCATCATGATGGAAGGGACATTGCGGACCTTGATCTGGCGTGTGATCGCCAATCCGGCAAAGAGGCAGAAGAGCGCAACAATCCCGGCCGCCTCTGTCGGGCTGAACAGCCCATCGTAGACTCCAAAGAAGATCAAGCCAATTGCGATGAATCCCAGCCATGCTTGCACCGCTGTCTTGCCAATGGTCTTGGGGCTAAAGCCCCTCAGTCCCACGCCCGGTTCCGTTTTGCGGGCAAGAAACATGACGGTCACAAGCATGGACAGAACGAGGACGAGGCCCGGAATGATCCCTCCGATGAACAGGTCGATCGTCGAAACGTTCATCGTCACACCATAGACCACGAAAATCACACTCGGCGGAATGATGACGCCGACAATCCCACCGGAGGCCACGATGGCCGCAACGAGGGGCTTTTTCATTCCCGCCTGCACCATCTCTTCGTTCAACATGCGCCCGACGGTCGCTGCGGTGGCAGAGTTAGAGCCGCTCACAGCCGCGAACATGCCGCTCGAGACGACCGAAGCGGCTGCCGTTCGACCAGGAAAAACGGCCGTGAGGCTTCGGGCGAAGTCAATCAGGCGTTTCGAGATACCGCCTTCAGTCAGAAAATCCCCCGTCGCGATGAAGAGGGGCACGGCAAGGAACACAAAGCTGGTGATCGTGTCGATGGCCCCGATGCCAACATTGCTGAGGGACAGGTCCGCGACAAAGTACGAGGTGGCGACAACCCATCCGATCATGATCAGGAGAATTGGTGTCCCGGTGACGAAGAGAAGGATCGCAGCGAGGCTGATGAGGGTGAGTAACATCGTCTGTGTCCTTATACGAGCTCGCGGACGACATGATCCGCGTGAAAATCTTCGTGACGCCAAAGAATGCGATAGAGCCGCTGGAGGATGCGCAGCATGCTGAATCCCCAGCCGGCCGGAACCGCGAGACTGCCGGCCGCAACCGGGATGCTCGTGCCAAAAATCTTCTGGTTGAACATGAACTGTCGGTCGATCAGATCCCAGGCCGTGTAGATCACGATCGTTCCTGCCCCGAGCCAGAGCAAGCAGTCGAAAATCTCGAAGGCACGACGTAGATTCAGCGGCATGCGTTCGCGAAATTCGGTGAACGAAAGATGCGTATTGTTGTGGATGTTGTGTGCCATGGCGAACCATGACAGCCAGACGAAGGCATAAAGAGCCACATCCGGACCCGCGAGCCAATTCGATTGAAAGAATATCCGACGCAACGTCTCAAAGCCTATCAGCCCCATGAGCACGCTATAGGCGGCGATCATCACAAAGCTTTCGATTCGCGTGACAATGATATCTGAACGCTCATAAAGTGATGGCTTGGTCGCGGATGTAACGGATTCTCTTGTCATGTCATATACGGACGAACCCTCAGGCATATCCGATCCCCCTGCATAGATGTTTGGATAGTGCCGGTCTGGCAGACCGGCACTTTCTTGGGTTCGAAAAGGATCAGCTCCACCAGCGTTGTGGCGTATGCGGCTTACCATTGTGCTTGGCTGCCGCTTCTTTCATCGCGCCGAACGTATCAATGCCGGACACGCCATCTAGCATTTGGCGCGCGCCAGACCAGATTTCGCCATTCGCTTCTACATCGGCGACTTCGTGATACTCGGCAAGCTGGGCCTCGGTCAGTTGCGCGAGTTTCACGCCAGCCTGTTGATAGGCTGCATCGGCCGCAGGGGTTGCGCCATTGCCGATGGCCTTGTTTTTAGCTTCCTCGACGCGCTCATAGCCCAGCTGCATCGCTTCATAGGACGCCTCAAGAATGACCTCCTGCAAGTTTGTGGGCAGGTTACCGAAGGTTTTGCGAGACATGAAGAAAATCTCGCAGCCGACACAGAACTCAAGCGGCACGTCATGCGACAGCACGTTGTGCATCCCGAACCCGGTCGCGGCACCGGGCCAGGTCTCTGCGCCGTCCACAACGCCAGATTTCAGCCCTTCGAGTGTTTCTGTCCAGGCCAGCGGAATCGGCTGCGCACCGATGCTCTTGACAAAGTTGGCGATCATGACCGAGTTCGTGATTCGGATCTTGGCATTTGCGAAATCCGTCCGGCTGGTGATTGCGTCTTGGCCGGAATAACGCATGCCAAGAAACAGGTTGCGCATCTCTCCCGACACCCAGAGCGGCTCAATTCCATAGGCGTTTCGAAGGACATCCCGATAGATTTCGTTGGAGTCCTTGGAATAGAGGAAGTTGATATAACCTTCCCGCCCTTGCCAGAGGAACGGGAAATCCATCGCGATGGTATAGGGCAGAACGCCGCCGAGATTTTGGGGCGACGCGTTGCCCATGTCGATCACGCCGGAGAGCACGCGATCACCGCAGGTCGGTTCTGCGCAGGATTGGCTGGCGTCGATCACCTGGAATTCAAGCGCGCCATCGGACATTCTTTCGGCCTTGTCGACGAAATCATAAAGCGCGGTAGCCAAATGCGGCTCGTTGCTCTTGCTGATGATGCCGGCGCCGAAGCGGATCTTGTATTTGCCTTCGCTGGCGCGCGCCTGGCTGGCCAGGAATTCCGTTCCGGGTAACATGCCCGTCGTTGCGGCCAGAACGGACGCGCCAAGCGCCGCCTTCAGCCCGTAAGTTCCGGAAATCTCCAGAAACTGACGCCTTGAGTATTTGGATTTCATCGCGTTTCCTCCCTAAGTGGACATTGTCGTCACTTGGCCAACTTGTTTGGCCTTGTTGCACTGTCGGCCAGCATCCGTGCCCCGCTCCTCTTCAGAACACGGTCATGGCCGGCAGAACCTCACAGACCGATGACGAACACCTTGCCGTCATCGACTTTCACGTCAAAGAACTTCAGGTCCTCCTCCGCTTCTTGTTCGATCTCGCCAGTCTGCACATTCCACTGCCAAAGATGCGAGTGACAGGTGAGCAGACAGCCGTCGAAAATCCCTTCTTCCAGCAGCACTTCCTGATGCGGGCAGATGCCGTCACAGGCCTTGATCTCGCCATCTGCATTGAGAACGAGCACGCGGGTGCCGTCGATATCGAAGCCCTTCATTTCTCCGACATCGATCTCGGAGACTTCACAAACGTATTTCACTGCGTTCACCTATTAGCTGAATTTGTCATAACGGATGTTCGCGGGGGACATCTTGCCCTCCACAAGCAACATCCTCTGGGCGGCGTCCACTGCGGGCGGCGGGCCCGCAAGATAGGCGCGAAGGTTATTGAAGCGGCCTTTCAACCCTGCGGCGGCAATCTCGTGCACGAAACCTTCGGCGAAACCGAGGTTGGGGAAACGTTCCTGCTGCGCCGGATCAACCCCTTCATTGGAATAGGCGATGGTGATCGAAAGCTTGTTTCCACCTTTTCCAGACAGTGCATCAAGCTCTTCAAGCCAGAACGCATCTTTCGGGGTGCGCACGCCAAAAAACAGCGCACCGCGATATTGCATGAAATAGCCGTCTTCGACGCCACGTTCGATGATGCCACGCATCCCGGCAACGCCGCTGCCGCCGGCAATGCAGGCGATGTTCATCCCCAGATCGGGTGAGAATGTCGCCCTGCCAAAGGGACCGACGATTTGAAGCGCGCTCCCGATCAGGGCATCGCCCCTGGCAAAAATCCACTCCGACCACCCGCCTCCGGGAAACCGTTTAATGACGAACGACAGGGACGATCCATCGGGCGCATGACGGGTCATCGAATACCCGCGCGGCCCTTTCACATCGGCATGTTCCAACGTCACAAACTGACCGGCAAGATAACGCAAGGGCGTGTCCGGCGTGACGGTGAATTCAATGACATCTGGCGTAAGCTGACGCAGATCGGTGATCCGGCCCGAAACCCTGTCAGCGGCCACAGGCACATGATCCGTGGAATAAACATATCCCTTTGCCGATATCTCGCAATCGCTGACTGCCTTGCATTGACACATCAGGCGTGCATTCGGGTCGTCACCGCGCCCCGGAGCCTCGGGCCACGCATCCTGAAGCTCACCTGCGACCAGGTCAACCCGGCAAGACCCACAGGTTCCGGTCGCGCATTCATAGGGCGCGTGAAGCCCGGCACGCATAGCGGCTTGGAGCAGGCTCTCGCCGCTATGCGCGGCGAAAGTCCAGTCGTGATTCTTTGATTTGAGCGTGACCTGCATCAGCTTCAGCTCAGAACGGAATGTGATAGCCGGCACCAAGGCTACGCGAGTCGAGGCGCACCTCACGCTCAAGCAGCTTGGGCTCGTCACCGCTCATGTCGATGCGGTCGGTGTATTTGCCGATGGCAAAAACCTGCGCCTCGCCCCCGTCCAGCAACACGCGGTAAACTTGCAGATCCGAGCGCACCGTTACTTCGTCCTTGCCGTTGGCCGAGGTCACCTCGCGAACACTGATATGACGCTTGATCGGATTGCGGTCGCGGTTCTGTTTCGGCAACAGATCGAGCAATGTCTTCATGTGCTCGTAATCTTTCTCGAGCCATGTCATGTCCCGGCGAATTTCGGGGCTGTAGACACGGATCGCATATTGGAACTCGGGCGCGCAGAGCGCCAGATAAGCGCCAAAATCTTCCTGGTCCATCGTATCGCAACTGGCGGAAATCACTTCCCGCGCCGCTTTTTCGACCTCATAGGTAACTTTCATTTTTTTCTCCTCGATATCTGGGTTCGGTGTAAGCGGTCCAGGACACATCAAAACTTGTCGCGGACCGCTCAAGACCTGGTTTATTCCGCAGCACGCGGCTGATTGTGGTAGGGATCGGACGGGTCGCGCCCCACGAGTTCCTGCCAGCGTTCGAGGAAATGGCGCATCCCCACCTCGTCATGGATCTTGTTACCTTCAAGCCGCGCCTGAAGAATGTAAGGTGCGTCTGTGGGATCAGAGAGCGCGCGGCCCTGACCGTAGGTTCCGAGCAGATCTTCAGGCAGGTTGCGACCGAACGGACCCCAGATACTGTTGTGGTCGCGGATGCGAATGGCACGTTCTTCAGGCGTGTCCGACTTCAGGCCAAGCCCGCGGAACTCCACCAAAACCTTGTTGTGCCCGAGCGGGATAGCCGTGTCGAGACGCATCGCGGGTGCGCGGATGTTGAAGGTGATGCCGGGAAAGAGGTCGACCAGCGCCCAGCGGCCCGCCCCTAGACCTGGCCAGCCCAGTTCGCGCTTTTCATGACCTTTGAAGGATTCGTATTTTAGCTGCATGTCAGTTACCTGAGCATGGCCGCCCTCGAAGGTGCGGTACTCGCGGTCCCAATAGCCCGGATGCATCATGCCGGTGATCCGGTTATGATAATGCATATAGTCATGGTAGAACTCGCTGTTGGTGTCGTGCCACATCTTGTAATTGCCGTCGATAACGGCGCGGTGATAGTGGAACACCTCCAGCGGTTCGGTCAGCGTATCGCCGATGGCATCGAGCGATCCGCCCAGCCACCCTTTCAGGGTCGGCGCATTCTCATCCATATTGACCCAGACGAACCCGCCATAGCCAACCTCGACCTTGACGCCACGCAGCCCGTAATCTTCCTTCTTGACCCGGTCCTGATACCCTTCTGCACAGCGCGGAATGTCAACGCACTCGCCCGTGGCGTCAAACGCCCAAGCGTGAAAGAGACAGGTGATACGCTTCGGGCCGCCGGAAGGCGACGCGCCCTTGATGCTGCCGGAAGGTTCATAGATCAGCAAGTTGCCACGGTGCGGGCAGATATTGAGCATGGCATTGATATTATTGTTCTCGTCACGCACGAGGATGATGTTGTGGCCACCCGGATGCTGATAGGTGCGGAAGTCATAGGGTTCCGGCATTTCGCTCTCATGGCAGGCGACAAGCCATGACTTGTCAAAAATACGCTCCTGCTCCTCCCGAAAGATCTCGGGATCGGTATAGATGCGCGGGTCGACAATCAGGTTCGGGTCGAGATTGGGACGCTGGCGCCACTCTTCAGCCGTTCGTGCCATTAATAGTTCCTTTCGTGACAGAGGGGTGCTTCTCGCAACAAGTGATAACAAAGGGGTTATATTTTGCAACAAAAATTCTTGTTAAATCTACAAACTTAACGTGAGTCAGAGACAAGCCATTGAAAAATAGCTCCTTTATTATGCGGGTGCGTAACGGCATAGCTTGCTTTTCCAGATTCAGGGTATGGCGACGGCTCTAACAATCCGCCAAAATCGGCATGCGTGAACTGACACCTGTCACGCGGCTCGCACTTCAGGCTCTCGCACGTTGAGATAAGAGTCAGAAGTAGAATTAAATCAATGGTATATTGATTAAATCACTGCACATAGACTCGATGGAATCGACTTATCGTTGGGACAAGACAGAATGATACTGTGTCCCGTCTAGTGTCTGATCTGACGGCGCGTGGGACCACAGGCGTGGCAACGGCGCTCACAATCCAAGCTAGGCGGGGCGCTGCATAATGGTTTGATCCAGATCAAGGACGACAGAAAACTACAAAAGTTAATGTTTTACTTAATGTCTCTATTGGAAAGGAAGCTACAATGTTTGGCTGGCTCAAGCGCATAGATCGTCACTCGGAGCTGTTTACGCACATGGCGACGGCTGTGAATGCCGATCTTGGCAAAACGACCGGATTGAGTTCGGGCGGTGCGGACTCGCTGCGCAGTCTCATGATTCGCTGTAGTGATTGCACGAATGCTGACGCCTGCGGCGACTGGTTAACGACGCATCAAACCGGAGCGACGTCGGCCCCCGAGTTTTGCCTCAACAAGGACGCTTTAGCCCAGCTGAGCAAACCTGAAAAAGACAGTCGCGTCGCGTCAGTTTAAGCGCACAAATCCGGCGAGAACTGCGGGATTAGGCGTTGATTGCGCATTCCGGAACATCCGCCCACTTGTTCCAAGGCCTTTCTGCATCGAATAGGTGAGCAGCGCCGTCAACGTGTCGACGACGAGTGCCACACCGCCCAGGATCACCACCGTCCAACCAGCGACCTCGGGCGGGTCGATCATCCGCATGCCACCCTCATAGATCAGGTAGAAGCCGATCAGGATCAGGGTCGTGTAGTTGATGAGTGCTGCGACGATTTCAATCCGACCATAGCCGAATGTCATGCGTTCATCGGCGGGTCGTCTGGCGATTTTGCGCGCAACGAACGCGATCACCAGTGACGCCATGTCCGAAAAATTGTGTAGGGCATCTGCGATCAGCGCCAGGCTGCCGGAAAGGATG